>JACCDG011776818.1_pt1 | contig 39553 bp, 38 predicted proteins | sample 7442471 | NCBI WGS metagenome assembly JACCDG01 (sample SAMN15323444, study PRJNA562643) | freshwater metagenome | isolation source: river surface water | place: USA:Blue River Watershed | collected 2017-08-17 | reverse complement strand
AGCAGTTCTTGCAGTTGTTCCTGCAACAAAATATTTTATCAGCTCCAACTGCTGCTTAGCCCTTATTTTACAATGCTTTATATACATGCCAACATCCTAACTTAGTTAAAGTCAGGTGTCAGCCCCTTATTTAATGATGATGCAACTGCGCTAGTGCTTGAAGTTGAGGTAGCGGAGGTTTGGCCTGGATTCATAAAAGTTATTCTATAAAAATTTTCAGTTATACTAATTTTTAATTTGAAATAAGCAAATGCTTTTTCAACAACATTGTAAGCACTCGGCAACTTTGTATCCAGATTCTACAGCGGATTCCATGGTACCTATATCTGCATCTACTCCAGCATGTTCGCCTACAAAAAACACGCGGTTATCTATGGGCGAGTATGGCTCACGAAAGGTCATATTATTAATTGTAATAAACTCATATATGCGATCATAAGTTTCAACTGACCTAAATGAATAAGAGCCTTTGGCATAGGGGTCGTCCACCCAAAAATGTGTCACTGGACAAGAGTACTCCTTTAACTGCTCATCAGCTGCTTCAACTATTATAGGGTCTTCACAAACCTCACCCTCTAGAGCCTTTACAGCTTTTTTGTATAGATCAATATACTGGGTTTTTAAATTTCTCCCAGCCTCACCCGCTGTAAACATATGAACATAAGGAAAACCATGGGGTTGAAAGAGAGAAATGCCATCAGTCATTACGAAGTTATCTGCTTCTTCTTGCGACTTGTCGCTAATGATTTTTCCTGTAGTTCCATATTTTATTTTCTTTAGAAAATCTAAGCGGTCAGTCGGAATAATTTGCGGATCTATTTGGATGTCCTCCAACACTGAAAGAGGTGCGGCAAATATTAACTTGTCGCAAATTGCAGTTTTACCATTTGCAAACCCGAGTTGAATATTACTTTCTAACAACTCTATGGAATTTACAGCATATCCCAAGTGGATGATATCTTTCAAATAATCACTGATACCAAGTGCAAATTTCGCATTGCCACCCTCTATAAACTGAATTTCCATCTCATCGGTTTGATGAACGCCAGCTAAGCCACCATGCAAAATATGATACAAATTCATCCAAAGCTTAGAGGAAATATCGCGAGGGTCACCACCTTCAAACCCAGCAATCCTAAATGAAGCGCTTAGGTAGAGAAGTTCATCATCTTTGAACAATTCTCTCATAACATCTTCCATATTAGAGTGCCTATTTGCAGACTCTCTAATCAGATTTCTAAGGTTTTCATCGCCACCATACTTAATGATAAAATCTTTAAGAAGTTTAGAAAGATTATAAAACTCTCCATTATGATAAAGTTTGTCTGATATTTTGAACATCACACTACTAACATCTAAACCTAATTCATCAGAAATTTTTGTTATGTACTTTGGCTCACCACCATCTAAAATATTCCAGCCACCCATCTCAGCGATTGATTCTTTGCCAGCATTATTGAATTTCAGAGAAAATACTCTACCACCCACCCTCTCTCTTGCCTCGTACACTTCAATATTTTCAAAACCAAGCTGCTTCAGTCTATATCCAGCTGTAAGCCCAGCAAAACCTGCGCCTACAATTGCTATTTTTTCTTGTTTATTTGCCATAGAGACTAAAAGTATTTTGAGTCAATATATCTCTAATACCTTAAGATTAAAACACAAAAAAGGTTGCAGATTTCTCAACAACCTTTTTTAAGCTAATGTTAATTAGCAATAAAGTATCTCTGATGCTAACTCGCTTGCTAATGATGCAACCTGCTGAGCTTCATCTACTGCTCTTGCAATCTTTCCATCGAACTCGTTGTTATACATTGCGCTTGCAACTAGACCAACTGGGAAAAATAAGAATGAACTTAATACACCTGAAGTTGCAGTATCGAATATTGCATGATCAAAAAGGTTATTTGCAAAATTTTTGTCACTTCCTACTATATTTTGTAATGATATTAACTCTGAATTTAAAGCGCTTGCTTTTTGCATCACCGAATAAGTGTCGAACGAATTATCTATTACTTCCTTGGACAAGCCGCTTGCAATTGATGCAACAGAATTCAACTTCGCAGCTAAATTTTGAGCATCTACTGAGTAACATTTATACTTATTAGCATTATATTTTGCTTTATCTTCTGCTGAAGTAATTCTTGAAGAAAATGTGGTGTGATACTTGTCAGAGCAATAAAATTCTGTTTGCAATTTATACAATCTTGAATCGTTATATACTGCAGATCCCTTTAGCTTTGAAACAAGATCGCACACTTTTCTTTTATCATCTCTTGAGCATGATAAATATTTGCCATTAATGTTATAATTTGTGAAATATTGTTTAGTCATTGTTCCCTCCATTAAAAATGAACAGCGCTTATAATAAGAACAAAGCACAATCCTGTCAACATCTTTTTGAGCACTGCTTAGAAAGCAATATTTGTCAGTAAGATATTCATGGTATCAATTTCATAAACAAACTTATCTAGCATATCATTGATAAATGAAATACAATTCAGAAGGATTATCGATCATTACAAAATGAAACAATACGACGTCATAATTATTGGTGCGGGATATGTAGGGCTAACATTTGCTTTGATGCTTAGGAATATGGGCATAAATGCAGCTATACTAGAGAAAAAGAAATTAAATGTAGAAAAGAAGTTAGGCGAGCCTTCCAGACTGCTTGCCATTGCTCATGCATCTTGTGATATCTATAACAAACATAACGCAATAAAAGATTTTTCCAAATTAGGACAAGAGATTAAATGCATTAAAGTAATGGATGCAATGTCCGATGATTATTTAGAATTCAACCCTAAAGATATCGACTTAAATAACTTTGGTTACATGGTTGAAGAACACACTCTGCATAAAGAGCTATTGAAAAATGCCTCAGATATAGAAATTGAAGATTGCGTTACTATCAGCGAAATTAGCCAAGACCAGAACTTCGGCTATGTAAATGTTTGTCATCCTGAATTTATTTCAGGATCTCATACAAAGATTCCGAAACAAGTTCGGAATGACGGAACCACATTAAAAGCCAAAATGGTGATTGTAGCAGATGGGAAAAATTCAGAAATTCGCAACAAGTTAGAAATTGAAACATCTAGGCATGACTATAAACAATATGCGTTAGTGTGCGATATTAAGCACGAAGTGAATCACCAAGGCTGCGCTATTGAAAGATTTTTACCGACTGGCCCTTTTGGTATATTACCAAAGCAAGATGGCTTTACATCATCTATAGTATGGTCAATTGAGAAAGAAATTTGGCCAAGTATTAAGCAATTAGATAAAGCTACATTACTGGAATCCATCCAAGAAAGATTTGGTGATGACTTGGGGAAAATTGATTACGCCAGTGAAATTGCAACATTTCCTTTGGAGTTAGTGCATGCTAAAAATTACTATAATGGCAGATTTGTACTGTTAGGAGATTCCGCACATGCAATTCACCCACTAGCAGGACAAGGGTTGAATTTGAGCATTAGGGATTGTGATAAACTCGCTGAATTAATTAAAAATCAGCATGAGCTTGGGTTAGATATTGGTTCGTCTTTAATGTTGGAAGAATATGTAAAAGCAAGAGTATTCGATAACAATATGATGATAGAATCCACACACGGATTAAACTCATTATTTTCAAATAACTTTGTGCCAGTGAAATTTCTGCGTCGTAAGGGACTTAGTATAGTAAATAAAATAACCCCGCTTAAAAAATTATTTATGAAGTACGCCAGCGGCATCTGATTGACTATCTCTCACCTCTCTAACGTAGGATTTTACACTTAAGTTAGTACCTTCATTTGATATCATAACCACTGATTTTACAACAGTCATTTCACCAGTTCTGAAATCTATGCAATGTACAAGTAAAGCTGAAGCAGTCCTAACTGGGAATAATGAATTTTCTAATAAAAAGCCACAAGTTTGTGATTTTAAATTATAAAATAACAAGCCCATTTGCGTCCCATCTGGCAACAAGAACTCATTCTTAACTTGTGTTTGAGAATACTCAGAAGTCAATTCTCCTAATGTTTTTTCAATACCTGATAATATATCAGGTAAGCTAGTTTGATGTTGCACTGTTGTGGTTTCTTTATGCTTATATTTAAGGAGCAAAGTCTCAATTTCATTTAAGTCATTTTTTTTAATTAGAGGTTTGATCAAGTCGAATATCTCAAGAAATTTAGAATACTCTTCAATAGTCTTTAAACTTTCTGCTACTTTTTTAAGCTTAAAACTTGTTCTATTGTATAAACGAGAAGTACTTAAAAATGACAAACCCAGCCCTAAAACCTCCTTTTGACACTCAATAAATTCTAAATTAGTAAAACTAGCAATCCTGCATAAATAACTTGATGTGACAGCCCCCCAACCAAATGATTTTAATCTCTTATTAAAAAAATTTTCCGTATCGAGTCCAAAAGAGTTCCTATCAACCCAAAGTTTTTTATATAGCTTTAAATCATTTATTAGGGATATAAACTCATCATTCTTTAAACTTCTTACTTTAACGTTGCAAAAATAAAGCCGAAAGACATGCACTAAATCTTCTACTTCGTTTGAAAGAGGAAATTTTGGAACCTCTCTTAAAACAAAATTTAGAAAAGTCCCTACTTTCATCTTCGCCTATAATTCAAGGACTGTAGCTTTTTTATCGCCTTTACTTTGTGAAGTCGCAACAGCATTAATCATACCAGCACTAGCAGTCAGTGAAGTCTGCAAAGTAAACCCCTGCTGAACATGCAATGATGCACCAGTTGCAGAGAATGTTTGTACAACTTCTCCTTCAAAACCAGCGATTGTAGTTATACTCTGTGGAGTTACACGTGCAATCGCACCATCTCGGCCTCCCCAAGGGGCAATCAAAGTAACTCCTTCAATATAAGGCAATGACGCTGGCCTACCTTGAGCAAGCGCACTTTCAGATAACCTTTGTAAATCAGTTACCGAAAAAATTTTTACGACTCCAGGGTTCATATATACTCCTTAAATTTTTTGGCATTGTACAATCTCTAAACAATCTCTGCAAGGACTCTTATAAAATTTTCTATCTGCTCATCAGTAACCGTCTCTGTACAAGCCACTAATAACATATTTTCGTATTTGCCATGGTGTAGTCTGGAAACAGGTACACCTGCTAGAATTTTTTGCTCAACAAGCTTATCCACAATTCCTGATGCATTAGTAGGAAGTGAAATAACAATTTCATTAAAGAATGTCTTATTATGTATCTTTATACCTTGTATATTTACCAAAGCTTCATAGAGTTTAACTGCTTTTGCATGGTTAAGTTTAGCAAGTCGCTGCAAGCCAACTTCACCAAGAAGAGTCAAATGTATAGTAAACGCTAATGCACATAATCCTGAATTTGTACAAATATTGCTCGTCGCTTTATCACGACGGATGTGTTGCTCACGTGTTGAAAGAGTCAAAACCCAACCGCGTTTACCTGCTGCATCCACTGTTTGCCCAGCAACTCTACCTGGCATTTGGCGTACAAATTCTTTTTTGGTTGCGAATAATCCAACTGTTGGCCCACCAAAATTCAAACCAACACCAAGCGATTGCCCCTCACCCACTACTATGTCAGCGCCCATTTCACCAATAGGCTTTAACATACCTAGAGCAACTACCTCGGTAAATGCTACTATTAGCATTACGCCTTTCGCATGGCACTCAGCAGCAAGTTTGGTGAAGTCATTAACATGTCCGAAGAAATCTGGGTATTGCACAACTACACATGAAGCATCTGAAGGCACAGAGATTACCTCATCGTTATCTGGGGATGCATCTAAATGCACCACATCAAATTTTGAAAAGTGAGCATATGTATTAATCACCTCTGAATAATGTGGATGAAGGTTGCCTGAAATCACAGCTTTATTACGCTTGGTAACACGGTTAGCCATCATTACAGCTTCGAGAGTAGCCGTTGCTCCGTCGTACATAGAAGCATTCGCCACTTCCATCCCTGTCAGCATACACACTTGTGTTTGGAATTCGAACAAATATTGCAATGTACCTTGAGAGATTTCAGGTTGATATGGAGTATAAGAAGTGAGAAATTCACCACGCTGAATTAAGTGATCAACCGCAGCAGGTATATGATGTCGATATGCACCAGCACCAAGAAAACACGCCGCCTGTCCAGCATCAATATTTTTTGCCCTCATCTGCAAAAAATCTTGCTCAACCTCCGCCTCGCTTTTATGTTTTGGCAAGTCAATTAAGTCTTTTAACAATGCAGATTTTGGAACATCTGCAAACAGCTCATCAACGTTTTTAATGCCAATTTCTTTCAGCATTTTCTCACGAATCTCTTTTGTGTGTGGTAAGTAACGCATTATTTGCCAATCATTTTATTATATTCTGTTTCATCCATCAGCTCATTCATCTCGCCTGAATTCGCTAATCTAACTTTGAAGAACCAACCATCAGATTCAGGTGCAGAATTTATCAAATCTGGAGAATTCGGCAGCACATCATTCACTTCTACAACCTCTCCAGAAACTGGTGAGTAAACTTCACTAGCTGCTTTCACAGATTCAACTACAGCGACCTGTCCGCCTTTTTCAACCTTCTGACCAACCTTTGGTAGTTCTGCGAATACAACATCACCTAGCTGATGCTGGGCATAATCTGTAATACCGACAATACCAACCTCGCCTTCTAGCATTATCCATTCGTGTTGCTGACTATATTTTTTCATAATTTATCCTTTATAATATTTTGTTTGTACAAACGGGAGCTTGTGAATTTTTACTGGGTACTTTTGATCTCTTATATTCACAAACAATTCAGAATTCAAGTGAACTGTATCAACATAACCCATGGCAATTGCTCTATTCAAAGTTGGGCTATGCGTGCCACTAGTAACTACTCCAACTTTGCTACCATCAGCTAAATGAATTGTAGCACCTTCTCTCGCTATAGCTTTCGACTCAGGTAGAAGCCCAACCAATTTTTTGGCAGCTTCATTTTTCATTTGCTCTAGTACAATTGAAGCCCCTGCAAAACCGCCTTCCAACCTTCTACGTTTTCCAATAACCCAATTTAAACTAGCTTCAGTTGGCGTTGTGTTTGGGTTTATATCATGACCATGTAAGCATAGACCCGCTTCCAATCTTAGACTATCTCTTGCACCCAATCCTATTGGTAATACATCAGAGTTACCTAATAGCTTTTCGAAAATTTTTTCAGCTGATTTATTTTCTGCAATAATTTCAAAACCATCTTCGCCAGTATACCCAGTTCTGCTTATGTATATTTCATCGTTTTCAAAACCAAATTTTCCAACATTCATGAATTTTAATTCAGCAGCTTTTGGAGCAATCATTTTGATTACTTCATTTGCTTTTGGCCCTTGAAGAGCCAATATATTCCGTGTGAACTCTGGTCTGAATTTTACATTTAAAGTTTGTAGATACTGCAAATCTTGGTGCTTATTGCCCGCATTCACTACAATCAAAAAACCTTTTTCAATTCTTGAAATTAGTAAATCATCAACGATTCCGCCTTGATTATTTAGAAGAAGAGAATATTTGGTCTGACCAATTGTCAGCTCTGAAATATCACAAGGAATTAATTTTTCTAATTCACTGCCTGCATTTTCATCATCAATAAAAATTGCACCCATGTGCGAAACATCGAATAAACCCACAGAATTTCTAGTGTGATTATGCTCTTGAATAATTGTAGTCTTGTAATTAATAGGCATCATATAGCCCGCAAATGGGCACATTTTCCCACCTAACTCAACATGCCTATTATATAGATGAATTTGACTTAGCTTATTCGTTTCCGCTTGCATAACCACATGTATTTTAATAACTAAACCAAGATACAAATGAATATACTTGAGTCAACAAAATACTAAAATTCATCTATATTATTTTAGCATTCAACCATGGACTTGATCACAAACAACTTGGTGGTTCATCCATGTAATTTGTCGTTTTGCATAGTTTCTAGAAGATTGCTGTGCTTTAGAAATTGCTTCTTTTAAAGTTATATCGCCATTAATGTATGAAATTATTTCGTATAGACCGCATGCTTTCGGATACGCAATTTTGCCAAATTCTTTGTACAAATTAGCAACTTCATCTATTGCGCCCAACTTAATCATTTCTAGAAAACGTATATCAATATTATTATAAATCTGTTCGCGCGGTTTTTGTATGCAAATTGTATGAAATAGGTCTCTGGGAAATGGGGGTTTTAAAATTTCTTTATGCCAATATGACAAAGATCTTCCTGTCTCAATTATTACTTCTAAGGCTCTCTGTACTCTTTGCGTATCTTTGACGTTAAGTTGATCAGCCATTACTGGATCAAATTCAAAAAGTTTTTCATGGATCTCCATAGGAGTTAAGTACTTGTGAAAAGCAGATACTATAGTCTTAGTTTTGTCAGATATGCTCGGTATATTTGACATACCGTCCATCAAAGATTTTACGTACAAACCAGTTCCTCCAACTAGTATAGGAGTCTTACCGCTTTTCAGTAGGTTTGAAATTATTGGTATCGCATCCTCTAACCATCTTCCAACCGAGTATTTTTCAATACATGAAACATGTCCAAATAGCCTATGCTCTACACCATCTTGCTCTATATGAGTCGGCTGGGCGGAAATAATTGGGATCTCTTTATAGACCTGCATAGAATCATAATTGATAACAACGCCGTCAAGCTTCTTGGCCAGTTCAATTCCAAGCTTAGTCTTACCCGAAGCGGTCGTTCCGAAAAGAATGTTAATTTTGTTTTTCATTAAATTGGCAATTTAATAATAACTCGCAACCCTCCAAGCTGACTTTTTGCAAGCTTAATATAACCCCCATGGTTATATATAATAGTTTTCACAATCGCAAGTCCTAACCCAAATCCTTCACTTTCTGGGTTGATTTTAAAGAAAGGAGTAAAAGCCGACTTCCAAAATTTCTTTGGAATGCCTTTGCCGTCATCTCCAACTGATATGATTAAAGTTGACTGTCGTTTGGTAATGGTAATCACCACTTTTGATTTGCAGTATTTTAGTCCATTTGTAATCAAGTTAGTAATAGCACGCTTAAATGCCTGAGGTTTAATATAAGAAAAAACAAATTGATTTTTGATTTTTAGCTTAACTCTAGGATCATTTGTCGCCTTAACAACCTGAGAAACCAAATCAATAATATTAATAAGCTGGCTTTCCTCATTTCCCTCCTCTTTAGCAAAATGCAAATAGGATTCTATTAGCTTTTCCATATCTGAAATATCTTTGGATATCTCAATAGAGGCTCTCGAATCCTTAAGCATAGCTATTGCCAGTTTTACTCTCGTTAAAGGAGTTCTTAAATCATGTGAAATATGAGATAATAATTCTGTTCTATGCTGAATTTGTCTATTGATTCTGCGTTGCATCCGCAAAAATGCCCACCCTGCTTTTTTAACTTCAGTTGCACCAGAAGGTTTAAAATTCAAAGTATCCAAACCTTTTCCAAGTCGTTCAGCAGCCGTGGCTAAATTAAGAATAGATCGTAGCTGATTTTTCATAAATACAATTGCAATCATTAATAATAACAGCGCTGATCCAGCAACCCAACTTATAAAAATATAGGTAGTATGACTTTGAAATTTTTTATTTGAAAAACCCAATTCTAAAGTTCCCCCCTTGAGCTGAAAATAAACCAAAATATCAGATTTATTATTTAGGTAAAAAGTTTCAGACTCATATGGAATTTGTTTTTTAATTTTTCTCGAAAAATCTTTCAAATCTCTATCGGTATACAGAGGATGGTGAACATGTTTAGATATTTCTTCATCTTGATAAAATTTTAAATGCACCTCCAAAAGACGTGAAATACTTTCCGCCTGCTTAAACTCATTGTCGTTAAGCAAGGATATAATCGCTGCAAAATTTCCAATCAATGCTAACTTCATTTTTTCCGATACACTCTCCCAATGACGTTGGTAAAATAGATAGGTTGTAATGAGCTGCAAAACGATAATTGGCATTACGATAATTAGTAAAAATCTACTAAATAAACTTTTAGGTGCTAATTGCATTGAACTTTGTTTAAAAATGGTGTTTCCTTACTTGAGATAGATATTAATCCAGCTTGTTTATGAAAGTAAAGAAGAAGAAAGAGGTGCATGCAAATGAGAAAAAATCTATTTCTCTTGCACTACAAGGTGGGGGGGCTCATGGGGCTTTTACATGGGGAGTATTGGACAGGTTAGTTGAAGAAGAGAATATAAATATCGAAGCTATCTCTGCTACTAGCGCTGGGGCTATGAACGCTACTGTTTTTGTTTACGGACTTGCAAAAGGTGGTAAAGACATGGCAAAAAAATTAATGGAAGATTTCTGGAAGAAAGTAAGCATATCAATGTCATTGCCTATGCAGGCTAACTTTTTTGATAAAATGATGGGTATGACAGCTGTTGGTGGCTCTCCACTTGTTCAAGCTGCAGATATGATGAGACATTTCTTTTCACCTTATCAATTAAACTTCTTTGACGTGAATCCGCTAAGAGACATTCTCAATGAAGTTGTTAATTTTAAAGAGTTGCATAAGAATAATAAAATTAAACTTTTCGTAAATGCGACTAATTTAAAGACTGGCAAAATAAAAGTCTTTAAGTGCGAAGAAATTGATACCAAAGTTCTGCTGGCATCTGCATGTCTACCTTACGTTGCACAAACAGTCGTTATTGATGGCGAGAAATACTGGGATGGTGGTTTTTCGGGCAATCCTGCCCTCTCCCCTTTAATATATGATTCAAATACTGCAGATATAGTTATTGTTCAGGTTATACCATTTTACTTAGAGGAGACTCCAACTAGTATTCCAGACATTATTGATCGTGCTAATGAAATTAGCTTTAACACTGCACTCATAAAAGAGGTTAAAGGTATTGAGATAATGAATGACCTAATAACCAAAAATAAGCTGAAGGATGATATGCATTATAGAGCTATTAGAGTACATTTGGTTGGCAATGAAGAAATCATGGCTACATTCGGTAGGACTAGCAAAATGAATGCTGATTGGGACTTTTTACAATATCTAAAAGAAGTTGGTCGCCAAGCTGCTGAAGATTGGTTAGAAAAACAATACGCCAATGTAGGCGTAAAATCATCGTATAGCTTCATTTATGGTAATTAAGCTGAATAACATCCTTTTCTAAGAAAATTTATGGTACCCGCGGCCGGACTTGAACCGGCATGAGATCGCTCCCCACGGATTTTAAGTCCGTTATGTCTACCATTCCATCACGCGGGCAAAGACAATTAAGATGAGAAGTATTATGCACAAATCCATCTATAAGCGCAACTGATTTATTGATACTTTTCTAAATTTATGTCTTTATTAAAATAGACAAAGAGATAAAGCATATGATTGGAAAAATAAAAGGCACTATTGATAGTATTAGCGAAGACCATGTAATCGTTGATGTTGGGGGCGTAGGTTACATATTATTCTGCACTACCAATACACTATCTCAAATTCAGCCTAACCAATATGCTATATTTTTCACACACATGGTAGTGAAAGAAGATCAGCTCACCCTATACGGGTTTTCAACAGAAGAAGAGAAACATTGGTTTAACGTCCTACAAACCGTACAAGGTGTTGGGCCAAGAATGGCTATAGCTATTCTAAGTGGCATGAACCCTGTAGATATCTCTTCTGCAATAATGAGTGAAGACCAAAATGCCTTTAAAAAAGTTAGCGGAGTTGGCCCGAAACTATCAGCTCGCATAGTAAACGAACTCAAAGGCAAAAAAGGTGTATTGGAAGGAGTGGCTAAGATTCAAATAGCTCAAAACAGCTCAAGCAACAATAAAATGGCTGATGCGGTATCAGCTCTAACCAATCTTGGATTCCAGCGCAAAGATGTATTTGTTCTAGTCAGTGAGATACATGCCGCAAATGAAAATATATCTTTAGAAGAAACAATCAAAGTAGCGTTATCTAAACTTATGTCTGGCTAGATATGATCGATGGGGCAAGGGAAATATCGGAACAATCTACAAAAGCTCAACAAGCTATAAAAAAAATTGTCTCACCTCAAGAACGTCTTGGCATGGATAAGACTTCTTATTCATCTTATAAAGCTCGATTTACAGAAGCCAGAACAGCTATACAAACAATGACTCTTGATGGAGTCATAATTAAACTAAGTGAATTTAAGATGGTAGAACAATTAAATCCTGATCATTATGCTTCAGGTGGATCAATTAGAGAGCGAGCAACATTAAACAATCATTTATACGTGGTAAAAAAACTTACAGACAATGAGATCCAAGAATTTATTGCAGCACCGCTATTCAGAAGAGCTTTATGTAGCAGAGCTCCTAAAATCTCTTTAGTACAAGACTTTGGCATAGCCTCAAAATTTTTTCATCATCGTAAATTTTTCCATTCTTTATATGACTATAGAAAACAAAATACTAATCTAGAATACGCTTTAACCGAATACGAAGGAATAGAGTTAATCATAGCAGCAGCAATGCGGTTTGGTGATATAGATGCAATTTCACAAAACATATTAACCGACAAATTAGAAACTCCTAATGGTTTAAAGAAAAGATTGCTAAAAATTGACCATGGCTGGGCACTCACAACATTTTTTACAAACGAAGGAGAAATGAGACAAGCATTCTTTCGAAGGTTTGCAGAATATATACCTTATATAAACTTAAGAAGGTTAAAAGAGGCAATTCTATTTTGCTGCTCTATAAGTGATGAAGAAATTGAAGACATGGTAAAAAGGCAGATTTATTTTCTCAAAAAACAAAAAAATCTCAAACCACCTTTTGAATTCACTATTGGTATAAATGATGAGTTGGGCCCAAAGAATGATTCTAGTTTCTATTCGACTATACAATTTTTGACATTAGATGGTTATGAAAAATTTATTTTAGAAAGACTAAAAAAACAGGGTGAGGTTTTGAGACAATGCTTAACTTCTCTTCACTGGATTTGGATAATAGGTAGCGGCTTATATGATAGCGGCAAAATAGTAAACCTTTTTGCCTCATTAGATCCTTTAGTATGGGCTCTTCAGAACAATATATACATCGGTGGATTACCACCAATAACATTTATAAATGAAAACAAATTACTCAATTCTTATATCATCCGCTATCTCGTTGATAAATATCAGAGTGATACAAATCTGCTTAAAACTTTATTGCAACCCCCAAAAGAGCTTGTTAACGATACTCTGCTTATTTTTCTCTTAGATAACAACCTCAACATTCATGACAAAAATCCTTTAGTGTATGCGGTAGAAAACGGGTTAGTCACTGAAGAGCTTGCACGGCATGCTGCCGAAAAAAAATTTAAAATTAATGGAGTAGATGCGTTTGAATACGGAGTTCAGCACAATATGGTATTTAAAGGTCTGCACCCAATTGTCTACGCACTATCTATAAATTTCGAAATTAATGGTATGCATCCATTTGAGTTTTTGGATTTTAAGAAACATGGTCATAACCACCCTTCTATTTTCATAGAATTAATTAGCGATAATTGCTATGCAGAACTTTGGCAAGCTGAATTATACCTGCCAAAACTTATGGAAGTTGCAAAATTCGCATTAAAACATGGTTTAGATATGTATGAGAAAAATGCAATTGAATTTCTAGAATCAGTGGGAGTTTGTGAAATTGCGGGCATTGAAATTGCTCAGTGGGCACAACTTAACAAAGAAAATAATAAAAAATCAGTAACAATAAATATTGGGGTAGCAAGCCAAATACAATTATAAATTTTTTAGAATCCCCTACCTTGTGAATTCATTTGGCTTGGTATTTTGGCAGCTATATCGTTTAATTGTTCTAAAGTTAGCTTACCTTTTTCAACATTCTTAATAAGTTGTTCAGATTTAAAAACCACAGCATGGAGTGCATTTGCCTGAGCTTGATTAAAAATCATATTATCAGCAAAAAAACTTTTGATTTTTGCTATGTCGCCAGCACTAGCTCTCTCTATAATTCCCTGAATCTTAGCTTTAAGGTCACTTAAAAACTTATGAAAACCGCCTAAATACTTCCCTTCCTGCTGTGCAATATCCCAAATTAATTTAATCGGCTTAATTTTACTATCAATATTGTGTATTCCAAGTAATGAGGCTATTCCTTGTAGAACTTCTAATTCCGTAGGTGTGCAATCACCTCTTTTACTTACTGATCTAGGCAGCATTCTACGAGGCTGCATCTCATCTAATGTACTATAAACCGTCCCAACAGGTTTAACCGGTGCAGAGGTAGAAGAGCTGGAAGCTGGAAACGTTAGATCATCCAGAGAACCATACACTGTCCCAACAGCCGTCGTTGAAGTAGGCGAAGAACTAGCACTCTTGCTTTTATTATTCATATTTATTTGGCTTTAGCTAAGAGATCTTGATTTAGAGCCACCAATCCTTTTTCGGCGACTATACTACCAAAATCAGAACGTTGAGTATTGATCATACTCACGCCTTCAGCAATAATGTCTCTAACTTTAAACTGGCTATCTACTTTCTTAACTCTATACTCTACTTTATAAGGCACGCCCGAGTTTTCAGACTGTATTTCAGTAGTTACAACATATTGATCATTACCCACTGGGTTTATATTTTTAATCAAAACTTTCTGACCATTATACTTTTTAAAAACTGGCACATAGGACGAAATTAAATACTTCCTATAATTAGCCAAATATTCACTTTGCTGCTTTTCATTCATAGACTGCCAATTCTTACCAATTGCAAAGCGCGCAATCCAATTCACATCTACTGTTTCGACAAAAAGATTTGTCAGCTTTGCTTGCTTATCTGAATCACTACTACCTTTTTCTAAGATATTCATAACTTTGTCAGATGTGGACTGAACAAACTTATTTACTTCTGTAATTACTTCAGCACTAGCTAAACAATTAGTAGTGGTTAATATCAGAATTGCTAAAGCTTTCTTAATCATTTCTTATTCCTCGACGTTTTTGAGCGTATATACTTCTAATAGTAGAATACTCGTCTATAGATGTTTCTTCAATACTATCTGTAACCTCAAGCAAAGATTCTCTTGTATTTATTGTTCTCACTCCATCTCTAACATAAACTCCGTCTTTATGAACGCTATATATAAACGGGTCTGATGCGATATCAGCAGCTTTACCAACCAAATCTCTTGGCGAAGATGGGCCTATAAGTGGTAAATAAATATAAGGACCAGTGTCTACCCCATAATGACCAAGTGTTTTGCCAAAATCTTCATTTACAGGCTCTAGACCGTCAGCAAGACTGGCGATATCAAATAAGCCTCCGATTCCAAGTATGGTGTTTACAAGAAACCTACCAGTTGATCTTGCAACTTTATCACCATCACCTTGAAGAGCTGAATTCAAAATATTCACAGGTTCTTTCATGTTTGCAAATACGCTATCAACTCTATCCCTACCTACTTCAGGTACTACTTCCCTATAAACGTGCGCCGCAGGCTTCAAAATGATCGTATCCAAACCTTTATTAATAGTAAACATTCCTCTATTAAATGGCTCAAATGGGTCATCTATGGTATACGTATCTTCCGTACCTACATTAAATTCATCCTCTGAATAGCTTGATGCTTCCTTAAGGTTGACATTCTCTATTGAAGATTTATCACCTTTTGCAATTCCAGACGTTGCATCTTGTGCTAAAGTAACAAATTCTGGGAAAACCATTAAAAACGCGGCTAGAATACAGCTCAACTTCCTCATAAAATAACTCATAAAATACTATCCTAACCTCGATTTGAGCATATAAATTGTAAATAAATAGTTAACGCTAACTAACTTTTCTGAAGGATAATAACCATACCTACGTCGCCGTCAACAAAAGTTACTTCTTCTTGGTGCAAAATATTCCATTTTTTAGCAACAACCTTGAGAATGAAGTCTTTATTGAATATGAATTCCTCAACATCGCTGTAAAAGCGATAATCTGCGGGGTTATCATGTAGTTTAACACTCATTGCAAAGATGGCTTTTTCCTCTGCATGGCCAAATGCTTGATCTAGCACCTGTTCAATTTGTGTTTCAGCGGCAAATAGATTGGAGGCAATAAATATATCAAATTTAACGTCTTGAGCCAGAGTACCTAAGTAACCTAGCACATCAGATTGACGCACCTCGTTATAAACGGGAAAATCCTCAAATTTCAGACTTTTAGACGTATCTAGCATCAACTTAGATATGTCCACACCTGTAATAGTAGAGGCAAGCTTAATTTTCCGTAACCAATTCCCTAAAACACCTGTACCACATCCTAAATCTAGCACTTTGTTACCAAAAGGTTTGCCTTTTTCAGTAGAAAACTTGTTTAATACAGTAAATAGCTTGCTTTGAGGACTTTCTTGCACTTTATCAATATACATTTGATTGTAAACTGGCGACACCAGATCATAATAGTGAGAAATTAATGAATGGGGAATAGCCTTAATTTCATCAGACTTCCCAGAGATTATAGTCATTGTAAATTCAGCTTCAGGCTTAAACTGAGTATGTGAAGAGGCTAGATAATCAGATAAATACTTCTTAGCTTTATCCCCCTTACCTTCTTCATAATAACACCTTCCAATAAAATAATTTAATTCTGGAGAATCGCACTTAAACCATTTAAGAAGATTAAATCTAAGCCTCGCATCAGAATAATTACCCTTATAGTAATGAGTCAAACCAAGATCGTAGTTAGTACGCCTTATATCCTTCAAAGCTTCGCGCTGTCTTTTTAAATCAGCAACCCAAGCATTAATTCGGTCTTTAATACCCATTTTAGATGGAGAAGCCGCTTGTTTGACAACCTCAACTGGTTTGACAAAAAGCTTTAGTGTGTTTGAAATTAGTCCCATACCTTAGGCTTAAATTTTTATTTGTCCTTATTTTTTATTGAATCAAAGATTGTCAAAGCTTGTGCAACCATCGATCCAGCATCATTAGCATTAGCTGGAAGGATAAGTGTATTATTAGTTTTTGCAAGACCTTTAAACGCATCCATGTATTGCTCAGCGATTCTTAATCCAACCGCATCTTTACCACCAGTGGTTTCAATGGCTTTCGCAACTTTTTCGATACCTTTAGCTGTAGCTTCTGCAACTGTTAATATGGCTTCAGCCTCACCTTTAGCTCTATTAACTTGATCAGTTAATGCAGCTTCTGACTTTAACACTGTTTCCCTTTTTGCGCCTTCAGCAGCATTGATTTGAGCTTGCATCTTACCCTCAGAATCAAGAATTTGAGCACGCTTTTGTCTGTCTGCAGCAACTTGCAATTCCATAGCTTTTAAAATTGTTACTGGGGGCTTAATATCTTTAATTTCATAGCGCATACATTGAATACCCCAATTCGCTGCAGCCTCATTAATGGTAGCCACTATCTGGGTATTCAGGGAATCTCTTTCTTCAAATGTTTTATCTAAATGCATTTTACCGATCGCCGAGCGCATTGAAGTTTGCGCCAATTGAGACACTGCATAATACGGATTCTCTACGCCATACGAAGCATCACGTGGGTTAATCACACGCACATACAGAACACCATCAAGACTTAAGGTTACGTTATCGTTCGTAATTGCAGTCTGCTCAGCGACATCTATAGCCCTTTCTTTTAAAGTGTGCTTATAAGCAACTTTATCTATGAATGGTAAAATAAAATTGATCCCAGCTTCAAGAGATTTATTATATTTCCCCAAGCGTTCAATAATCCATACTTCTTGTTGTGGAACAGTTTTCACAGCCATAAAAAAGGTTATTACAGATGCGAATAGTACTACGAAATAGCCAAATTCAATCCCTGATGATTCCATAAATTCCTCTATCTAATTATAAACGTGTTATCTCTAATATCGATGATTTTTGCAGAACCACCAACTTTTAAAGTCTCTTCTGGGTACTCTGGGTGCAACATCACTCTAATTGTTGTACCAGACCATTTTGCTGCGCCCAATTTACCTTTTACTAAGTCATTATTTACAACTTCTACAGTTTGGCCAAAATAGTTTTGAAACCCTGTAGATTCTCCATTATTACGATTTTTAAGTTTCTTGAGGGGCTTCCATAGCAGGAGTGCCCAAAAAAACGTCAGTCCAAAAAAAGCCGCCCACTGCCAGTAAATATTGGTAAACACTGCAAGCTGAGCAAACATGATAAATCCCATTGTAAATGCTGCCAAGCTTGTAAATAACAATACAATTGTAAAACCCAAAACAACTTCTAATACAATTAGTATTAGACCTAAAATAAACCAAAAATCTGGATTGAAACTCATAATTTAAACCTTATTATTTTTCTTCAGGTGGTAATGGTAGTGGACTATCAGATAAAGATCTTAGATAAGCTATAACATTAGCCCTATCTTCATCTTTTTTTAAGCCAGCAAAAGCCATTTTTGTTCCTGGGACATGTTTCTTAGGAGAATATAAATATCTATAAAGTTCTTCATATGTCCATTTCTTTCCTTCAGTTCCTCTTGCAGCCATAGCCGATGAATATTGGAAATCTTTATGTTGAGCAGTTATTGCACCTACAATACCCCATAGATTAGGCCCAACTTTATTAGCTTCACCCTTTCCTACTGTATGACAAATTGCACACTTATTAAAAACAGCTTTACCAGCGTCAACAACCGCGGCAGCCATTATTTTGCCCATTTCTATTTTCTCTGGCAGTCCAGCTGCTGCGCCATCGGAAGCGCCAGCTTCAACTATTTCAACTTCTAGACCTTTCTTATCTGGGATTTGTTTTGTTCTATATAGAAAGCCGCCCATATTCGCGCTAAATATGAATATAAACACGCTAAGAGCAATTGAAACTAATAATTTGTCAAACTCAAAATTTTCTTTCACAGCAACGCCATCATCATGATAATGTTTTCAGTATAGAATGCAGAAATAAAATTGTAAAATTAAAAAAGGCGGGATATACCCACCTTTTTTTGATCAATGATTGTTGTCTTAGTTTATTTTCTCTCACCAAATAATCTTAGTAGATATATAAACATATTAACGAAATCTAAGTACAATTCTAAAGCACCAAAAATCGCATATTTTCCTACCATTTCAGCATGTCCACCAGCAACATGATAATAAGTATCTTTTATTCTTTGAGTATCATAAGCTGTTAAGCCAACAAAAATTATAACTCCAATACATGAAGTAACGAAATAAATAGCAGAGCTTTGCAAGAACAGATTTACCAAAGATGCTAAGATCAGACCAATAAGCCCCATAAATAGGAAAGAGCCCCAACCAGATAGATCCTTTTTAGTTGTATAGCCATATATACTCATAGCACCAAATGTACCTGCCGTTATAAAGAAGACTCTCGCTATACTTGTACCTGTGAAAGCCACAAAAATGGTCGCAAAAGATATTCCCATAATCGCTGCAAAGGTCCAGAAGCAAAATTGAGCGTTTGATAAACTCATATTCATCGCTCTAGGCATTATGAACCACACAAAAACCAAAGGTGCGAACATTACAACATAGGCCAAAGGAGTGCCAAAAAGTAAATGCATTAATGAATCAGACGATGCTACTGCATATGCAACAACGCCAGTAATCCCTAATGCAATCGCCATATAGTTATATACAGCAAGCATATATGACCTTAGCCCTTCATCAACTCTTGTAGCTGACTGAGCTTGAAAATTTGTCTTAGTATAGTCCATAGGAAAACCTACAATAAATTATTTACAGTATAATTATAGTGCTAAAAAATACTCTTTTCAATGGCAATCAGATAATTAAATATAAGAAGAGAAAATTGAACACCATAAACCATGGATTAGCTTGAATTTTACTTCAATCTTTCAGATTTTGAGCTAGCCGACAACACCAAACCAAACCCTAGTAGCATCGTTATTAGATTGGAGCCACCATAGGAGAAGAAAGGAAATGGTGTACCCACCACTGGGATTGACCCCGCTATCATAGCTGTATTAATCAGCACATGTAGCGAGAAAAGGGTTATAACTCCAGCCACGACAAGCCTGCCAAATTGAGTTTTAACTGCCAGAGCTGCAAAATAGCCATATACAATTATAGCAGCACAAAGAGCAAACATGAATAAAACACCAACAAAACCGAATTCCTCGGCTAGAATGGTAAAGACAAAATCTGTCTGTTTCTCAGGTAAAAAACTTAACTGACTTTGAGTTCCTTGTACAAACCCTTTTCCTAAAGCACCACCTGAACCTATGGCAATCATAGATTGAATAATATTATACCCAGCTCCCAACGGATCACTTTCAGGATCTAAGAAAGTCAGCACCCTTCGCTTTTGATAATCATGCATAAAGTGCCATACTATTGGGAGCGCCCCTACCCCCAAGATAATACCAGTTATAAATTTCCAAGTCTTTACGCCTGCCAAAAAGAACATCGCAGCGCCTATCATCAGGATAATTAATGCAGTGCCTAAATTGGGTTGCTTTAATATCAAAACTGCAGGGAGCAAGATTATTATAGTAGGAATGAAAAGAGTAGTAATTCGACCAATTTCACTATTGTGAACATCATGAAAATATTTGGCTAAAGCAACTATTACAAACAACTTCATAATTTCAGATGGCTGAAAGTTAATAAAACCTATCCGAATCCACCTTTGTGCACCCATTGCCTTATGTCCAATAATCTCAGCAACGACGAGCAAGGCAAGCCCAACAAAATATGCCAGATAGGCATTTCTATAAAAAACCGAAATATCAATCAGCCCTATAAATATCATCACCGGGACAAATATAAGAGCAATGTACAGCTGCTTTCCAGCCCATGGATCTAGGTCTCCTTGCGCTGCTGAATATAATAGAGCTACTCCTAAAAAAGTCAGGAACGTGACTGCACATAGTAAAAACCAGCTAAAATCTTTTAATTTATTTGCAATATTCCTTTCGTGATATAGCTGAGACACTTTTTTACTTCAAACACTTGTTAAAAAGAAGATAACACAAGATTTGCTTTATACAAATTCCAAAAACATGTAATATGACATTAACTAATTATAGGTGAGCTATGTTAAGAAAACTATTATTAATTCCATTCATTCTTTTTTATTCAAATGCATATGCAGTCTTGAAAATTGATATTACGCAAGGAAACGTCGATCCAATGCCAATTGCCGTTAATAACTTTTATAGTACGAATGGAGGAGAAGATAGCCTTGGAACTCAAATCAAAGAAATTATTGAGAAGGATTTAAAAAGTTCAGGCATTTTTAGACCATTAGAAAGCAATTCATTTTTAGAAACTCTTACAATTGACAAAGTTCCAACGCACGTTAGCTGGAGACAACTAGGAGCACTCGCAGTTACATCTGGAAAGATAACCAAAAATGGAGATAAAATTACCATCGAATTTAGATTATGGGATCCAAATACGGAAGCTCAAATAGAAGGCTCCGCATTAACTATGCCTGAAAAAGCGTGGCGTAGAGCTGGGCATAAAATATCAGACATAATTTATAAACGATTAACTGGTGAACAAGGTTATTTTGACACTCGATTATTGTTCATCTCTGAATCTGGCCCACTTAAAAAAAGGATTAAGAAACTTGCAATAATGGATCAAGATGGTGCGAATTATATGGACTTGACAGATGGCAATCATTTGGTATTAACACCAAGATTTGACCCTAAATCGCAAAGAGCAATCTACATGTCTTATAAAAATAGAACACCACAAGTTTTCTTATTAGACATTGGAACAGGCAACCAAAGATTAATTGGTAATTTTCCTGGAATGTCTTTTTCACCTCGTTTTTCTCCTGAAGGAAACCACGCAATTATGTCCATAGCAAGAGACGGTACAACAGATATTTTTGAAGTCGGTTTAAACGATCAAAGACTTAATAAATTAACTAGTGGCGTCGGTACTATCAATACCTCACCTTCTTATTCTCCAGATGGTAAGCAAATTACTTTCACATCTGACAGGGGTGGCCCAACTCAAATATATATTATGAATAGAGATGGCAGTGGACAGAAACGAATTAGCTTTGGAGATGGCACATATTCAACCCCAGTGTGGTCTCCACGAGGAGATTTCATTGCCTTTACCAAAAAGAAAGGTGGTACATTCTATATTGGAGTTATGCGCCCAGATGGAAGCGGTGAAAGACTTTTGACTTCAAGCTGGATGGACGAAGGACCAACTTGGTCGCCAAATGGAAGAGTGATTATGTTCTCTCGTCAACAACAAGGGCAAGGCTATCAACTTTTCGCTGTAGACCTTACTGGCTTTAATGAGCGCAAGATTGAAACACCAACCGATGCATCAGACCCAGCCTGGTCACCATTGCTTGGCTAGTTAGACTTTTTACTGTTTATAAGTTCAGCTGGTCTTACTTTATACGTCATATAAATTATTGGGGTGCTTATTGCCGCAACCAAAAGTCTTGCAAAATATGTACCCAATACGTATGTAAAAATTAAACTATGAAGGCCTACTGGATTAGGACTCAGTATAACCCAAGCTAAAATTGAAAATATAAAATTATCTACAAGCGCAGAAACAGCAGTGGAAGCAAATGTCCTGAACCATAAATGCTTCTTTTTTGTTTGCTTGGATAATTTTTGAAATATCCAAATATCCAAAAGTTGACTTACTAAATACGCAATCAAACTTGCAATTAACAACCTTGGAGCTGGTAAAAAAATTGTTTCCATTGCATTCATAACTTTTTGATTATGAAGTGGTGGGTGAGCAACTGTTAAAATCATCAGGAGCGTGAAGGCAATTTGAGTCATAAAACTTACTCCCACCGCCATTCGCGCCTTATCCGCGCCATAGTGCTCAGTAATAATATCACTTACTAAAAACGTCGTTGCAAATAAAACTGTACCTAGAGCAACTGGCTCACTTGAAAAACTATATTCGGCAATATGTAAAACCTGTATGTTAGTAGCAATGTAAGCCATTGTGATGTAGCACATTAAGCCTATCAATCCATAGAGCCTAAACAAGCCAAGAATCTTCGCTGAAGCTAATATCAAAGTAATAAGTGCGAGTAGTTCTGGTGAAAAATGAGAGGCACCTATAAATCCTTTAAGAAAATCATCCATTTTTCCTTAAGAAATACGGCTAATATGCTAAAATGTCAATTTTGAAAAGTTATTGCTGCCAGATTTCAAGCCCAGCGACTGGAGCAGAAGGAATGCCTGTATCCACCTTACCATTACCTTTTGGCGAACTTCCATTAATAATCAGTGAAGAACCCGCAAAATGCACCAACTGTAGCTGAGTAGAAGTAGCAAACGTTGAGAATGCCCAAACCTCACTTCTTGAAGGAATAGCATAAGAGATACAAGTCATTGTAGGATAACCACTACAACTCGTACCAGAACCAGTACCACTTGCCTGAGTAGCTCCATATGCAATTATGGTATTGGTAGATACATTTTTAATAGCAACTGAACTACTTGTAGCTTCACTTATTGCCCAGCCCTTAATTATATATGAACCTGCTGGCAAAGTAACGGTACTACTACCTGTGTTCAAACTAGCACCAGTAATTCCATTATATGTTGTCGTATTTAATAATCTCAGTGGATTCGCAGCAACTTGAGTTCCTCCCACGTACTTCTCTTCAAACCATGCCATTTTAATTAGACCATCGCCACCCCCACCTCCTCCTCCAGTTGCTCCAGATGAGTATGTCACTTCTCTCATGATTTGCTGTTTGGTTTTCCATCTAATAAAATCATCATAATAATTAGCAACATCGGTATTAAAAAAAGCTTCAACAAAAGTATTATCATTATCACAATTTTCTACATCTTCACCACCAGAACAAGCGACTATAGGCGTGACGGTCCCAAGATAATTAGTTGCCCCTTTACTATTTGCTCCATGACTAACTATAACGTACGCAACAACATTAGCATATGTCGCTGAATTAGCTTGATGAATTCTATTCGCTCCTGCATCCTCAACCCTAATAACATCTGCTTGTGTACTTGCATATGGTGCAAAAAGCGCATTAGTTCTTGCCAGATTTTTGACAACCACATATTTGATTCTTGTATTCCAACTATCGAACATATACTCATCTGGTAAATTCAGTGTTCTGGTTGGAACGATACCAATTCTTATATCTTCATTTGCAGTGGCGCCACTCACATCTACAACACTTCCAAGTGGGGTGATTGAACTTGCAAGAATGCTACAATCAGTAGCTACACCATAATTAGCTGTAGCCGGTGCATCTGTGATTCTAGCTGGACATGGTATATATCCATTTTGGGAGTAAAAAGTATCAATTGCCTTTTGTATCGCATCTAGCTTTAGATTCATCTGGTTTGTAGAATTTGTCTGCTGTATTGTTGGAACTAAGCCAACTATTGATCCCAGAATTATGCTAAATATCAAGATCACAATCGATAATTCTATTATCGTAAAGCCTTTAGAATTAGATTTGCCTACTAAGTCCATAAGAGACCTCTAAACTCATGATCTTAATTGGATTATACCATATAAATCAGGATATTACTATTTTAAGTTAGCAAGCAGTGCGTTACCCAAGTCAAGTTTTTCCCAAGAGAAAGCACCATTATTTTGAGGCTCTCGGCCAAAATGCCCATAAGTGGCTGTTGGCAAGTAGATTGGGGAATTTAATTTAAGATGATTTCTTATACCCTTAGGTGTTAAATCCATGCTTTTTAAAACAGCGTTCACTAACCTCTCCTCATGAACCTTGGCAGTACCACTACAGTTTATATACACTGAAATCGGCTTTGCGACCCCAATTGCATAAGATAATTGAATCAAGCAAGAATCTGCCAACTCAGCAGCGACAATATTCTTTGCCAAGTATCGCGCCGCATAAGCAGCCGATCTATCTACTTTAGTCGGATCTTTCCCGGAGAAAGCACCCCCTCCGTGCGGGGCGGCCCCACCATATGTATCTACAATAATTTTTCTGCCTGTAAGCCCCGAATCACTCTCAGGACCACCGATAGTGAACGAGCCCGTAGGATTTACATAAAATCTATCTTCATCACACATCCATCCATCTGGCAAAGTTGCAACTACGAATGGTCGAACCATATTCCTAACGTCATTTTGCTTTAATGTCTTTGGATGTTGGATTGATACCACCACCGATGAAGCTCTATACGGCTTACCATTTTTATTATACTCTAGAGTCACTTGGCATTTTGCATCGGGGCCAAGACCTTTTAACACTCCAGATCTCGTTGCTTCCATAATATTTCTCATTATTTTATGAGAATAATGAATAGCAGCAGGCATTAATTCTTTCGTTTCCCTACATGCATATCCAAACATTATACCCTGGTCACCAGCCCCTTCCTCTTTACTTGTAACGCCCATATCAATTTCAGGGGATTGGCTATGAATAAGATTGGTTATCTTGAGTGTTTCATAATTAAATGGCTCTTTTTTATAGCCTATTTTTTTAATTAGTTTCCGAATAGTTTTTTCAAATTCTTCTTCATTACATTTATATTCACTCTTCAGTTCACCAGCTATGATGACATTATTTGGGGCTACCATTGCTTCGACTGCCACATGAGACTTGGGATCTTTTGTTAAAAACAAATCTAATATTGAATCAGAAATTTGGTCGCAAATTTTATCAGGGTGCCCTTCAGAAACTGACTCGCTGGTAAAATGGTAGTCCTTTAGCTTATACTTTCCTGCTCTTAAAGCTTTAATATATTTCGAATATAAAATCTTCACAAAATCACCTGCAATGCTATACTATAAAAAAAACCAAAGTACCAAATATGAGTAAGTTAGCAATTCCACTACTTTTAATTCTTACACTATCTGGATGCGCACATCAACTATTTGAAGACACCCCTGAAGATGACTCATCACCAATTAACTCTGAGGGCAATATAAGTCAACCTACCAATCCAAAACCAGCTCGAGCTGGAGTTCCACAAACTCCTCATAAAAGAGTCATTACCAAAAACCCTTCTGGTGATGCTTATAACGACTAACCGAGTCTAAAACTTTTCTTCTTTAATTTTATTCCTTTCTTTTTTAAGATATCGAGTATTTGCGGCATGAGTTTAATGGTTTCAGCCCTACCCATCTCGTATAGAACCTCGTTTTTACTATCATCAAACATACCAAATCCATTTAGATTGGGATGTATGTTTATATCTGCACTTAATGATTGCATCCTAGACAGTGCGTAATAGCTTATATACAAAGATTTATTGGTGACATCCCACATATTGTTCAACGGCAAATCATCACCAGGTGTACTAATATCAACAGATATTAAAACCTTCGGATTATACTCTCTTGCAGTTGCAACTGGTACTGGCTCTACAACACCACCATCAACTAACAACATTCCATATTCCTTTACTGGAGTAAATACTGGTGGAATAGATGCTGAAGCCCTAACCGCCAAAGCAACTGGCCCACTGGAAATTCTTACTGCTCTATCATTTTCAAGATCTGTTGCTACAGCCACAAATGGAATCTTTAAATCTTCCATATTCAGTTCTGTCACATTTTTAACTATGAATTCTTCAAGTGACAATCCTTGTACTGGCCCTCGCACATCTACAAAAAAATGCAATGTATCAAAAAACGAGACATCAAGAATGTCATTCGCCTTAATTCTCAATACGTTTTCTTTAACCAATTGAGTATCAGCATAATCCGCATAAAGTGCGCCCATAATACTACCAGCACTGGTGCCTACAATTAGATCTAGTGGAACCCCATATTCTTCAAGGACTTCTAGTACACCGAGATGAACGAATCCTTTGCTACCACCGCCACCTAGCGCAATGGCGACTTTAACATTTTTAATCTCTCTTGGAGGAGGAAGTTTATCAGGTGGGGTAATTAGGCGCTTTGGGGCAGCGCACCCTATTAGACACAATGTAACACAAATTGCTAAAAGCTTTCTCATTATCAACTACCACTTTTATATATCTATTCTGCTTATTTCACCTTTAAAAGTAAAGATTTTCTTGGTATATTAAGCTCTAAATAAGATTATTTCATAGAATTAATGACTGTAATTACAAGATTTGCACCAAGCCCAACAGGCTATTTACACGTAGGTAATATTAGAACATGCCTTATCAATTGGCTATTTGCACGTGCTAATAGTGGAAAATTTATTTTGCGTATTGATGATACTGATAGAGAAAGGTCCAAACAAGAATACGTTGATGCAATCATGCGTGATATGGAATGGCTAGGTCTAACTTGGGATGAAATCCATTATCAGTCTAAACGCGTAGATCTTCATGAAGCTGCAAAGAAAAAATACATTAGCTCTGGCAGACTATATCCGTGCAACGAGTCAGCAGAAGAATTGGAAGTTAAAAAGAAAACGCTACTCAGCAGAAACCTTCCGCCAATTTATGATCGTTCAGCACTTAAGCTAACTGACGAGCAAAAAGCCCAAATGAAAAACCCTCATTATAGATTTTTCGTAAACGACAAACAAATTGATTGGGAAGATGGCATTCGTGGCCATATGCATTTTGATCCTAAGAATATCAGCGACCCCATTTTAATTCGTGGCGATGGCTCAATGACATACGCAATTGCATCAGTTGTTGATGATATTGATTTAAAAATCACCAATATTATTCGTGGCGAAGACCACATCAGCAATAGCGCTGTTCACATTCAAATGTTCGAGGCTTTAGGTGCAACTCCACCAAATTTCGCGCATCTATCTTTACTAAAAACTAAAGAAGGTGAAATTTCCAAACGCCTCGGTGGGTTTGATATCGCATCGCTTCGTGAAGCAGGAATTCATCCATTAGCCATTCTTAGCTTTTTAGCTAAGCTTGGTAGCTCTGATCCGCTTGAATATAGGTTAAGCCATGAAGAATTAATCAAAGAATTTTCTTTAAAGAAATATGGCAAAGCACCTGCTAACTATGATTTAGTTGAATTGCAACGCATCAACTCAAAATTAATTCACCACATGCCCTTTGAAATGGCCAAACCACATTTTACAAATTCTAAAATTGATGAAAAATTTTGGAGTTCAGTAAAATTGAATTTAACTACGATAAAGGAAGTTGATACTTGGTGGAAAATTTGCAATGAAGATTTCACGCCAGTTATTACCGATGCTGAATTCACAAAAACAACAAGCGCCCTACTCCCATCTGGAACTTGGGATAGTGAAACTTGGAACACTTGGGTGCAGGCAATTAAGTCTAAAACTGGTAGATCAGGTAAAGATTTATTCATGCCAATTCGTTTAGCACTTACGGGAATGGACAACGGCCCCGAGCTAAAAAACTTACTTCCTATATTGGGGCGCGAGAAGGTGGTTGCAAGGTTGGGCGGCTAGTAGTTAATTGAATTATAATTCTTATAAATCTAGATTTGAATAAACTTCTTCTCTTACTTGATGAATCAATTCGGAAGTAATTCCTTTATTCTTGACTTCTCTACTATACTCAAGCATGGTTTTGCAACCAGATTTTTCATAACTTTCATTACCATCAATTTCTGGCATAAAATCTATTTCAGATTGGATATAACTTGGATTTAAAATCTCTCTCCCATCAATTGTAATTGATTTTATTTTAGAGCTTGGTGTGTTACTTGATATTACTTCAAACAAGTCATCAAACGCGCCACATACCCAATCTGCTTGGCTATCCATTTTTACTTTCAGTATTACACCATGCTTTGAATGACCATGCAGATGAACATAATCTTGCGCAATGTTTTTGAGAAATGAGTAGTAATTACCACTAAACTGCCATCCGTTTCCTTCGGCGAGATTGAAGAGTCCAAATTTACTATATCCAGCATTTGTTATGCTTTCTAAAAAGTCCTCAACATCATCCACTGTTAGGCCTCTATACACGAAGTATTCTTGATTTGGGATAAGTGGCTTATAACCACTCAGCATAACTATTTCTTGCGAGTAATCTTTCTGTAATTCATACAACTTAGAAAAGAATAATTTAAAATAACTTTGAAAGTCATTGCTTTTTGCTTGGGAATACTCTTTGCCTATATAATGATCAACCAACTTACCAATGATACTAGACTGTAAAACCAGCTCTAATTGTTTAGAGTTTGGCTGAGTTTTAAATACACTCTGTTGCAAAAAACTAGGTAGATCTATCTTAGCTTTTCCAAATAAATTAACCATAGCTTGTAACTTAAACACTGAATGAGCATTATTTATATGTATTTTAATAGATTCTATTAAATCACTTCTTAAATTGCCCTCTAAGTGTCCCCCTTTTTCATAGAAATCTTTTGCTAATGAATAAAAGTTTTTTTGAAGTATATTTCCTACTATATTTGGGGTCTGGATTGGGTGAGAAATATTATTTTTCACTAAAAAATCGCTGATGACAGGATATTTTGTTGAAAATTTTTCTACTTTATACCCTGAGATAAAGTCTTTCAATACAGCACCAAATTCTTTTAGCTTATCACCACTTTTACAAAGTTTTTGAAGTAATTCAACTATTCCCCATTCAAAATAATTATAGTACGACCAGTTATTTAAAAAATCATTCAACATAGCTGATGATATTTTATTAGCATGATTATTAGTAATATCTTTGAATAGTTGTAATTGATTATTTTGAAGGCTATATGATAAAACTGTTCTTAAATACTCTTCGCTGTTTTGCCCTGCACTTAGCTTTGATTCAAGCCAATTTTCAACAGACTCTTGCTTCGCAGATATAACAGCATACAATTCACTCGCAGGATGATCCATAATCAAAAACTCATGTATTTTAGGAGAATTATACCATAAAAATACTTACTTTTCAACAAAATAGCAAAAACCTCACAATAATCTCGCAATATTTCCAATTAAATTTGGGATGACTTAGATAGAGGGCTTCTTAGATTCCTTCCGGATCAAACCCAATCTCCGCAAAGTAGCCTTTAACTTCTTGCAGGATAGCTTCCATGTCTTTTTTGGTACTGCCTTCAACGCGCATAACTAGACAGCTCTGGGTATTTGAAGCACGCAACAACCACCAGCCATTCGGCTTGGTCACGCGTATGCCATCTAGATCATTAAAGTCTAATTTTTTAGCTTGAATAAGCTTGTGCAATTCTTCGACTATTTTGAATTTCTTCTCTTCTTCAATGTCAATTCTAAGTTCAGGAGTACTAAATAAGACTGGCATTGCATCTATCATTTCACTTAAGCTATCTTTAGAATGCGACATAATGTTAATGAACTTACACGCACCAAACAATGCATCGTCGAAACCAAAATAGTCCTCACCAAAGAATGTATGCCCACTCATCTCACCAGCAAGAATCGCCCCTTCTTTTTTCATCTTAGCTTTAATGTGTGAATGCCCAGTCTTCCAAATAATTGGTTGTCCGCCCTCTTCGCGGATTTTATCAAAAACCATATTACTGGTTTTAACATCCCCAATAACTTTGGAATTTGGAACGCGACTTAACAAATCCTTGGCAAAGATGAGAAGTTGCTGATCACCAAATACCATTCTACCCTTATTATCTACAGTACCTATACGGTCACCGTCGCCATCAAATGCAATTCCAAAATCACATTTTTCTTTTTTAACGACTTCCATTATCTGCTCTAAGTTTTCTGGAACTGTTGGGTCAGGATGATGTACTGGAAAACTGCCATCAATGTTAGTATTCAACAAAATATGCTCACCTGCCAATTTCTTGGCTAATAACTCTACCACTTCACCAGTTGCACCATTACCTGCATCCCAAGCTACTTTGAGTTTTTTACCATTGGGTTTTATGGTTTTTGCAATTAAAGTTGTGATGTAATCATTCTTAATATCTATTTCATTAAGCGATCCTTTGCCACTTACATACTCACCTTTCGTAGCAATCTTAGCGAGTGCTTGAATATCCTCACCAAAAAATGATGCATGCTGCATTACCATTTTAAAGCCATTTTGATCCCCAGGATTATGCGAGCCAGTAATCATAATTGCAGCCGCAGATTCGACTGTAAAATGCGCAAAATACAGTGCAGGTGTTGGCACCAATCCAACATGCAATACATCTATTCCAGATTCAATGAGTCCTTTCACTAAGGCTTCACTTAGTTCAGGTGAACTTAATCTGCCATCTCGCCCAAGAACTACTTTTCCTTTGATATTATTTTGGTACATGTATGTCGCAAAACTTCTGCCTAAATGATAAGCATCTTTTACGTCTAGATTTTTATTTACCGTGCCGCGAATATCATATGCGCGCATGATTGTTGGATTAAATTTATGTGCCATTACCTAACTATTTTAATCGCTAATGCGTGAATTCTATTTTTCATCTCTTCAGCTAAGACATCATAAACCAACTTATGACATTCTAAAGAGCTCTTACCTTCAAACATAGCAGACTTTATAGTTACGCGGAAGTGCGTTTCACCTTCTGGCCTTGCACCCGCGTGTCCTTTGTGTAAATGTGATTCGTCCAATACTTCTAAAGTTAATGGGGAAAATTTATTAGTTAACTTGGAGTTTATTAGTTCTCTCATCTCTGATTCACACAAATATCTATAGCATTAGTTGGTAAACGAACATTGTATCTATTACAAAACGCTTTAATTAATGCCTCACTTTCAATATTAGCAGACCCATACACACTAGCCAGCTGCATAACATGCGATTGATCAACTTGACCAGTAAAGAATTTATAAGGACCAACATAAAGTGAACTAGTAGTGCCTTGGGTTTCTTGCGCTGCTTGCTTTCCAATATTCATATATTCCTCAATTTTTTGAGGAAATATACACCAATATTCTTCTATCTTCAAGTTTGGTTAGCTAGCCTTTTTTTGCTTAGGCGCACTTGCTTTGCCCAACATACCTTTTTTATCTAGACGGAAAAGATCATCACAGCCACCAATGTGTCTACCATCGACGAAAATCTGTGGTGTTGTAACCCTCCCACCAGATAATTCAATCATTTCTCTTTTTACCAAGACATCGTACGTGATATCTCTTTCGTCATAATTTACCCCTTTGGAAGCAATTAGGCTCTTAGCTTGTTGCGAGAACCTACAACCCATTTGAGTATATATAACAACTTTTGACATTACATATGTTTTAAAGTTGAGTCATAAATTTAATAGTATGACACCAATCATATAATGCAACAAATAAATTTCATAAAATTCAAAAGGTTAAAAAACAACGTGTTTAATTTCTTTAAAAACCTTTTCTAGCTCTGGTTCTGTCGATGTTATCCAAATCTGTGCTTTTAAATTATTGAGTTCTTCAGCTAATTGTGATCGTCTATTTTCATCTAAATGAGCAAAAACTTCATCTAACAACACTATTGGAGTTTCATTAAATAAATCATTCATAGCTTTAATTTGCGCAAGCAACATTGATATCAACATAGCTTTTTGCTCACCAGTTGAACAAAGATTTGCATTTATATCTTTACTTATATTAACAGCTTTTAAATCGCTAATATGTGTACCAAAGTTAGTTCTTTTGCTTTTAGCATCCCTGAACCTATTCGTAAGCAAGTGTTCTGTAACTAGTTCCCTCACTTCATCTAGCCCATGATGTAATGTAAGATCTTCAACATTCCCTTTAACTTGTAAGAATGGTTTTATAAATTCAGTCTTAATCTCGGCAATATATTTATTTAACAAATCCAAGCATTCTATTCGCTTTCTTGCAATATTTACAGCTACATCAGCAATGCTTTTTTCTATTTGCGTTAACCATAACTGATCGTACTTTTCACTGGTTAAAAGCTTTATTCGAGATCGCACAAAATGCTCATATTTAGAGACTTCAATTGCATGTTCAGGATAAAAATTATACGCCAAGCGATCCAATAATTTTCTTCGAGCTGACGGAGAATCTAAAAATATTCCATCCATTTGCGGTGTCAGCCACATTATCTTCAAATATTGCAAAACCTCGCCTTGTTTTTGCAATACAGTCTCATTTACTTTAATTATACGTTTTGCATTATTGGACTGTTTGGCAAAGCCAGTTGCAATTCTATTTTGATCATTATTACTATTTACCAAAGAGCTAACAGCCCACTCGTTAGCTGGCTCTTGCATTCCACCAATTATCTCTTCAAATTTAGCACTTCTCAGTCCTCTGCCAGGCGATAGAAGCGAAATCGCTTCAAGCATATTAGTTTTACCAACCCCATTTTGGCCAGAGATCAATATAAATTTATGGTCAGTTTCAACATCGACCTTTTTATGATTTCTATAGTTAACAAGTGATATTTTTGTAATAGCCATATCAGGTATATTACACGGTAAAAAATTTTACTCAATTTCTATTAACACTTCACCAGTTGATATACTAGCGCCTTTCTGATGATAAACTTTTACAACTTTGCCACTAATTCCCGCATGCAATATATTTTCCATTTTCATGGCTTCAATCACCATTAACGGCTGACCTTTAGTAACTATATCACCTTCTTTGACTTTTACATCCACAACCATTCCAGAAATATTTGCCACAAGGTTGCTTTGGTCAACTTCACCACCTCTTGGCTTCATGAATTTATTCAATTCCGCTGCTCTCGGGGTATAAACTGATGCATTCAATGTCTTACCCATAAAAGACAATTTATAACCAGCATAAGTATACTCAATTTGAAGATTGTAGTTTTTACCATTTACCCTGCAGTCAAATAACTTACTGCCTAGCACCCATTTGCTAGTTATATAAAACCTTCTATTTTCAAACGAAACCTTATAGCCATCATCAATAGGCCTCACTGTAACGGGGTAATTATTATCACCAAGTCTTACAACCCAACGAGTTCCTAAAAACTGATTTGCTCCTCGTAATTGTCCAGTAATCTGCGCACTTCTTTTGGAATCTGCCAAATGAATATATATGGATGAAGCAAGCATAACCGCACTTTCTTCATCAGAAAGCTCAGCACCTACAACACCGCCCTTAAATTCTTCTTCAATGAAATTTGTTGAAATGTTGCCATCTATAAATCTCTGGTTGTTGAATACAGCTTGCAAGAAACTAATATTATGGGATACACCACGAATAACAAATTTACCCAATGCATCTTTCATATTCTCAATTGCCGCAGTTCTAGATGGTGCGTAAGTACATAGCTTTGAGATCATTGCATCATAATACATACTCACTTCACCGCCTTCGTAGATACCTGTATCAATACGCACTGTTTCACTTTTTTCAGGTTCTTTATAGGTATGCACCTGCCCTGTTGACGGAATGAAACCAGCTGAAGGATCTTCTGCATAAATCCTAGACTCAAAAGCCCAGCCATTTAAAACCACATCTTTTTGTGTAAATGAGAGTTTTTCTCCATTAGCAACTCTAATCATTTGCTCTACCAAGTCATAGCCAGTAATCAATTCCGTAACAGGATGTTCGACCTGTAACCTCGTATTCATTTCCATGAAATAGAAATTCTTTTTAGGATCAACTATAAATTCAATAGTACCAGCCGAGAAATAACCAACTTTTTTGGCCAATGCTTTACTTTGGTCATACATTTTCTTACGAGTTTTTTCGTCAAGCAATGGGCTTGGAGCTTCCTCAATAACTTTTTGATGATGACGTTGAATAGAACATTCACGCTCACCTAAACATATATAGTTCCCGTGCTTATCTGCTATAAGCTGAATCTCAATATGCCTCGGGTTTTCTATAAATTTTTCAATGAAGGTTCTCTCGTCAGAAAAGTTATTTCTAGCTTCATTGGTTGTAGAGCTAAAGGCTTGCTGCATCTCTTCATTAGAACGAACGACCCGCATACCCTTTCCGCCGCCACCAGCCGCTGCCTTAAGCATTACAGGGTATCCAACTTTATTTGCTAATTTTATAGCTTCCTTAGCATCTTTAATTGCGGCCATGTAACCTGGAACGATATTTACTCCAGCAGCTTTTGCAATTTTTTTAGCTTCAATTTTGTCTCCCATCTTGCGAATCGCATCTGAATTTGGACCAACAAAATTTATTTTGTGTTTTTCAAGCAGTTCAACGAAATCGGCATTCTCAGATAAAAAACCATAACCTGGATGTAAAGCATCAGCGCCAGAAATTTCGATCGCCTCTATAATGCGTTTACGGTTCAAGTAACTTTGGTTTGCAGGCGATGGCCCTATATAAATTGCCTTATCAGCCATTTTCACATGTAGTGAGTTTGTATCTGCCTCAGAGTAAACAGCAATTGTAAAAATACCCATCTTCTTTGCTGTCTTGATTATTCGACAAGCAATCTCCCCTCGGTTGGCAATAAGCAAACGTTTTATCATACACATTCATTAGATTTTGGGACTCCTTATATATGAAATTACCACATAAAACAAGCTTTAGCTAGCTCCTAGTTTTTATTAACTTCTTAGTATTGCTTATAGCTTTTACTGCATATTTATGCTAAAAATACCTAAGTTATTTAGTTTTAAGAGGGTGTCTTGAGTTTAAACGTATATAAGTTTTTTAGTAAATTCCCAGTTATTGATTTAGGAAGTATTAGGCTTAGAGACTTGATGCTCTCAGATAAAGAAGAGTATTTTGCCATGATGTCTGACCCAGAGGTTGTGCAATACCTTTCTGACGAGGACATTCCTACGTCCGTAGAATCGGCTGAGCAAGAAATTAAATTTTGGGGTGGTCTATTCTATAGAAAGCAAAGCGTATTCTGGGCAATTGCTGATACTTCAAACGATAAATTTATAGGTACCATTGGTTATAACAGCTGGAATATCCATAATTGTAGGGCAGAAATCAGTTATGATCTGATGCGCGAACATTGGAGAAAAGGTATCATGACAAAGGCGCTGAATAATGCATTAATCTTTGGCTTTAAAAACATGGGCCTTGAAAGAATTGAAGCTCGCACAATGCTTGGCAATATACCGTCCCAAAAAATCCTAGAAAAGGTGGGATTTAAAAAGGAGGGCATTTTACGTAATTATAGAGTTATACGTGGAGAGCCTACAGATGTGTTAATATACTCTCTAATTAGATCAGATTTCGCAGCATATTTAGCTTAGTTTATCTAAGGCTTAATCACACAAGCGTTGTTATAAGTCGACTTGCCATATTTATCTATGGTTCTCGTTGGAGGAACGTTAACTATATACCATATGTAATCTGCACCATTTGTAGCAGTTCCAGCTACAAAAGGAGTTAGCGGACCTTGAATAACTGCCATAATCTGATCACTGGTCAGGTTTTTATTACTTGTATCCCATGCCTTCGTGTACGCCTCGACTAATTTAGCGTCTAATGATACTTTAGTCGCCTTGAAAGAATTAAACCTACTATCGCATTGCGCACCTGTTACTGCAGGAGACTTTCCGCAAATTGTTGCTTGTGGATAATCATAAACACTTATTTTCTTTCTAACTTCATAACCCAAGTCTTCTGGGCATATACCAGTATCGGAAGTATTTGGATACCCTTCTTGCCACAATGCAAAGGCACTGTCCGCACTTGGCTCTGTAATTCCATCAATCGTTATAGAGTTTGTAGAGCTTGAACAATAATCAGCTTTATATGGAAGATTGCACGTCTCCGCAAAGGTTGGAATATTTCCAGCTTTATATGCATAGTATTCCTGTATAGTTTTAAACGGCCATTCATCAGCACTTCCTTCTACACAAATTCTATCCCCATTACCTTGAGATATTTTTTTCACAGCACCAGGGCAATAAAGCTTCATAGCTGCTGCATCATTAGCACCTTTAGCAAGCGGAGCACATTTAGGATTGTTGTTTGGATTCTCATTATCGTTATTTTGATCTGGCACCTTTAAGCAATAATCTCTATTTCTTTCACCCGCTGGTACAAAGTGTGTTGTACCTCCATAATTATGACAAAGTGGTACCGTCTTTACTGGAGTACAAACGCGCTGTGCTGACGGAACATCATTTCCAGAGGTGTAACGTCCTAATTTTATGTTTCCATCTTCGTCAAGCTCAGGAATCATAGAAATGAATTCAAGACCATAGTACTTCTTGCTATCTCTCAAATACCCTCTTGGCTCAGTTTCCTTGTCTTTACTCTTATATTTTTTACCATCAACTTTACAAACAATGTCACCTTTTGCTTTCTCGGACGTAATCTTACCTTGATCATTCAATCTATAGAACTCACCACTGGTTCCATAATGCACATCATGGTCTTTTTCGTCTTTACAAAACCCCTTATCTTTGGAATACGGGGCATCATAAGGTGGCAACGAAACATTGGGATAATATTCTCTAATTAAATGACTATTTAAGTCTTTAATAGGAATAGGTAGCCTCTTTTTGAAATCAACTGGCTCTTTAGATAATTTAGTATCATCAGAACACTCGTAGAATTTACCATCAGTCTCATTAAGACAGGCATCTTTTCCATCTTTATCAACATAATGAGGCTTGTTGGGGTTGTTGTTCATGGCCTTCACTATATTAACTTGTGCCGCAGGAAATTTAGTATTAGTAAGAGGGTGTTTATAAACTTTAGCCTCTGTAGCAATAACCAGCTTTGAGTGTTGTAACGTTGGCCTATCCACGCACCCAAGTATCTTGTTATCTCCGCAAAAATTTAACGGAGCAGTGCTATTGTTGTCAGATGGCATTTGAAAATTTTGATCTTTTTCACAGGCACAAACTTTACTTGGGTTATTCAATGGAACCTGCGCACAATACTCCTTGCTAGAATACCCAGGTAAATCCATTTTTCCGCAAGTTTTTATATTATTATCATAATCAGCTTTATAGAATTGATACCTCAATTCTAATTCAACTGGAGGCTGAGTTACATTACCTTGTTTTAAAAAACCACCACCAGTCATTACTACCATAGGTTTGTCAAAAGTGCTTCCGCGCTCAACTAATGATTTTTTATTTTTATCACACTTGGCATCTTCAAACCCGACATCTTTACTTAAGCATAATGACGTATCAACCCTAGGAGCAATTTCAGCAGGTATGACAGAATTAAATACATCAGGCCCAGGAAGATTTGCCTCATCAACGCACCCAATCAATGCTGAATTTGCATCTCCAAAGTAGCTATTACACCCACCCCAAGAATTAACTACATATGCACAAACTTTATTCCTTGTACTAGTATTTGTGTTATTGCCATGAGCGAATTTTTCGCCGCGCTTTGTTCTTTTAAGGCATATATGATGACCATATAGTACCCCATTTCTAAGTATTTTTTTTCCTGAATCTCCATCATTAGGTTGCACGTCAGTAGAGCTATTAAATATTGCCTGATAATGATCCCCCCAATGAGTGCTATTAGGATTGTCATCATCATCTTCTCCCCAGTTACAATGCCAATACCCTGTACCGCTCCAAACCCACCGATCGCTACAATAGTCTCTGCCAACCACAAACTCTATCTCTCCTTCCGCCTCGCTGCTTGCCTGACGTATTATATACATCCTCTCATTTACAGATGGAAAACGTGATCTACACTCTGATGCAACACCTTTCTCATCTTTAAATTTGTACCCCCAGATATCAACAATCGGATCTTTGTACTTAGTTGCAATTGAACCATCTAAAAAAGTATTAAGCTTAGAACCTTCAGGAACGCCAGAGATCTGCCATAAGCACTCAGTACCATCCAAAATATTTATGTAATCATTGCAGTTACCTTGTACACCACTTTTATCATCAGGTACAGAACACTCGTCCATCCCGCCATCTTCCTTACTATGTTTATCTGCAGCATAAGCATCTACACTACAAAGAAATGCCAACAACACCATAGCTATAGATAAATTTTTCATCATGACACCAATATTTCTAGTTCATTTTGCAACTCATTTAGTGGTAACGACAGTACAAGAGAGGATTTATCCTGCTTTAAAACAAACATGCGTTTATCGCCAGAATAACTCTTAACTTTATGCAGCTCATACTCTGTTAAACCAAAAGATTTTTTAAAGTATTTATCAGCAAATTTGTCCGATAAGAATATTTGCAGCCCATAATGTTTTACGTGCTGATAAAAATCTTGGAAATTCGAATTTGGCGCTGGTTTTTCTGTCGATAACAATGCAATGGCATTATTTCTATTAACATTTGCTAACCAATCCCCAAAAAGATGACAATACGATTCAATATCATAGACCATGAACGATCTATTCATAGCAATTATTGTCGGTTTTCCGTCCAAACATTTCCCTATCTTATGCAGTAAAACCCCCAAATAGGAGTTGAAGATTTGCATATCATCTTCAATATCCGCGATATTGATCCCAATAATATTTTCTGAGTCAAAGAATTTTAATTCATCATTAAATGGGGTAAATAAATTTAAGAATTTATCTGAACCTACGAATGAATTGAATTTTTCAATTAAGTTTTTATCCCCTGAATCGGCAATAATTTTCTTCAACAACTCCAACTTATTTGGCTCAGGATCCTGAATTAATTTCTTGGTAATTGCGTCAAATAAATCTTGTACCACCTTAGAATTGGCTGCATTTGGATATATTGCATGAACTAGCCAATGCTTAAAATATTCTTCAATCCCACCAAAATTATCCAAATCAAATGGATTAATTTTAAATGGAGCTGGAGTATCCGCTGTAACTTTATGGTATTTCCCACCCAAAGCCTCGATGTAGTT
>JACCDG011615124.1_pt1 | contig 39573 bp, 63 predicted proteins | sample 7442471 | NCBI WGS metagenome assembly JACCDG01 (sample SAMN15323444, study PRJNA562643) | freshwater metagenome | isolation source: river surface water | place: USA:Blue River Watershed | collected 2017-08-17 | reverse complement strand
TTAAAACAGGCTCTGACTTCTCTACAACCAAGACTCCGCGCTTTAACATATCCTCTAATTGCTCTAGCATTATATCTTCCGTATTCTTGGATACAGTTTTTAATAAATCACCAACCTCTGTTAATCCGTAAACTCTCATTATAAAAATCTTTGCTTAGCTATTTCTAAAAGTCCTATTGCGGTACTACGCTTTTCATCTTTACCAAATTCAAATCTGCGTGAAAGAATCCCAGAATCATCATTCTCCATAACGATAACTGCTCTCTCAATAAATTTAGCTTCTTTTAAAACAGCTTCTATTTTTTTAAGAACATCCGCTGTTTTCTTATTAGATTCTTCTTTCTCCTTTATAAGCTTTGTTATCTCTTCTATTGGGTTCATTTGTTTTTGTTGTTTTTTCATATCCTTTAACCTCTTTTTTATATAGTTGTCTCTTAACTCGTAATCCATTGATGCTATATATTATATCGTTGCAATAAACGCAACGGATGGAATGAGAATAATAAAAAAATTAACCACTCAAAAAAATTATTAATTTTAAATCAATTAACAGGACGGATAAAGGGTACGTTGAGTGAGACGGTGGGGGGTCATCGGCCAGCCCACCCCCACCCCCACCCAGGTCTTTTTGCCAAAGTTCCAGCCTTCAAATACTGGGAGTCAAAATATGCTGCATCCCTTCTGCAGAGGGGGTGTCTGATACCGTTATCAGTTTATTGTCATTTATTATTTAGGCACGTTATTAGATATAAATCTAATTATAGCTAATAAAAACCCTATTGCTTTTCGTTATCCAATTTAGGTGGATTTTCGACTAGGATGTTTTGTGATGGATCGGTTGGTAGGGAAGGAGTGACAACCCTCACTCGTTTCTTTGCTTCTTCAATAGCACCTTTAACGTCTACATTCTGAGTGATATTGATATCAATCTTTTCCCCAAACTTCTGTGGAATTATCTTGGAAGCATACCATTTTCTGATATCTATTTGATTACGAGCCTTCATTGCATCGTCTGAATTGTCAGCGATATCAATAGCTTCATCTACGAGTAATTCAGCCTTCACAAATTGCGCGCGATTATACATCTCACTAAATAAAGGGTTCTCCGCCAACGCTTTATAGAACACGCTCTTATCCATTTCATTGAGTTTTAGAGCACGAGCTATGGGGTAGCCTTCCATGACGGATTCGAGGACTTTGGGTACGGTGTTTTGAATGAATTCGGGTGTGTATTTGGTGATTGGTCTAGCCATGTTTAAGAGTTAATCAGTGTTTAAAAGTTATTCGAGATAGATAAGTCCTTTTACTTACAAGTGTATTTCGGATTTTTTTCACAATCTACACAATTCTGTCAAAGAGTTCGTCATTTTTTTCATGAGTTTAATGCGTAACAGAGATGGCATATCGAATGCAATATCTATGTGTGTGAGGTTTATATGAAATTTATTTACTGGTTTTTGGAAGCTTTAGAGGACGACGACATAATTGAGTAACAAAATAGACCGATAATTTAACAAGGAGAAGAGAGTATGAAGAACGTAATTTTATCAATCTTAGGCATCTTTGCAGTGAGCATAATTTTAACAGGGTGTGGAAGAGCGACAACGAGTGTTGGGGCATGTTCAGCGTATGCGATGGATTTAAGTCCTAACACAGCATTAGTTGGAACGTACCATGATTCAGGAAACAACAAGAAGTTGGTACTTAATGCAGATTGTAGCTTTGTATTTACAACGATTACAGCAACATCGCAGTATGCGACAGGTACTTGGAGCCAACCGATATCTGGCAACATTCCCTTTGTAGTTACATCAAGCAATGGTGGTTCTTGTGGACCAAGTACGACGGGTTCAATGGGAGTTGGATATGCAGGTAGTCCATTTACAATGCAGCATGCGACTTTCACAAGTAGTTGTACGATGAACTATGTAAAGCAGTAAGGGAGTAATTTTATGTGGAAATTTATTAAGAGAGTATTAAGGGCGTGGTTTGAAGCATCGGCATTTTCGTTGATGGTGGATTACACGCCTCCAAAGGAAGTACAGGATGAAATATTGAAACAAGGAGAGAAGAAATGAAGACGTTAATTTTGGTTGGATTTTTATTAACAATGAGGTTGATTGACATTGATTATAGATATTGGTTGATACGTGACGATGGTCAGGTATTAGAAATTCAGATTGAGGATACGGAGGTAGTTTAGTTATGGAAGTCATAAAACACAGGATGATGGAAGCTATTAACGAGTATGCTGCGGTGTTCAAAGAGGGGATACCGTATGCGGTGCTCAGTAGAAAGTACATGAAGAAATTAAATCAACAAGGCAGTGATTTGGACAAAATGTTGATTGAGCTTAAAAATCAACAATTGATAAATATCTACATGAAGCGAAATGGTATGAAGTTGATTACGCCTAAAGACGAGTCACAGATTAAGGTGCCTGAAGTATTTCAGAGAGTGTGATTTTAGACACACTGTGTGTTGCGTTCTTTGCAATTATACAGAAATAGGCTACCCTACTTGGAATGGGTGAAGAAACATTTCGAAATCAGGCAGAGAAGATACTGCATAAATTTGGTGGAGCAAATAGGCTTGCTCGAATCTTTAAGCAATTAGGAATCAATAAAAACAGGTCAAGTATTCACAGGTGGACGTACCCAAGAGAGAAGGGTGGTACTGGTGGGTTTATTCCAGCGTCAAATTGGGGGAATATTTTAATGGCAGCACGTTATGATGGGATAATTTTAACGACAGAGGACTTAGACCCACGTCTTAATTTCAATGAGGTAACGATTAAGGCATATCCAAGAGTAATAAGAGAGAAAAATGTTTGAGTGTACGATACCACTGGAAGCGGTAGCAAAGGGTAGAGCGCGTGTTGTTAGGACAGAGAGGGGTATTAGAGCATTTACACCGAAGAAGACTCAGAATTTTGAGTTCATGGTGAGATTTTTCTTATCTAAGAATGCAAGCTACGACTTACTGGATAATCCGATATCAGTACCAGTGAGATTAGTGTGTGATTTTCAACTCAGTAGGCCAAAAAAGCCACAGTTTCCGTTTCCTGCTGTAAGACCAGATTTGGATAATTACGTTAAAGCGATTTTGGATGCGATGAATGGATTAATTTTAAAAGACGACGCACTAGTCTGTCAGATTGTAGCAAAGAAGAGCTATGCAATTAGGAGCCCGCAGATTTGGATTAAGCTAGAATCAATTTAAATCAAAATAGCAATGCGTCATTTTTTATATCTACAGTTGGGTATGGGTTCGGTTCTGAAAATTAAAAATTAAAGGCAAAGGTTTCGAAATTGACCGAAGAAAAAGTAACACCACTGATTCAATTACCCCCGATTGATTTTAAGACGACTTTAATCAGACCTACGGAAGTTGATTTGAAAGAGATTAGTTCGTTTATTCAGTACTACCTGCCGATAAATAGAACCCAGGAATTAAAAGACAGGATAAAGCAAGATGAGGATTTGATTCTTCAAATAATAAAAAATACCAGTATCAGTCTTAATCTTTTGAAAACTTTGGAAGGGATAGCTCCGAGTGTTTCATTACTTCGAAGATACGAAGGGGTGAGAAAAGCACAGGGTGTGGCAAAGATTATCAACGAGGAGTTAAAGAAAAACATCAAGCAGAAGTTTGCGGTGTTTTGTGTTCATGCGGATGTGATGCATGCAATAAGGCTAGGTGTGCTTCCGATGTATAGGGCACAGACATTTTTTAATAACGCAGAGCCAGCTATTAAGAGAAATAAAATAAGAAAGTTTCATGCCTATCAGTCGTACAAGATTTTCATTTCAAATATTATGGCGAGTGGAACTGCGGTTGAGTTATCAAACGTAGACCAGGTTTTATTTGTGGAGCTTGATTGGAGTTTTTACAGAAATGTGCAAGCGCTTCTTAGGGTGCACAATATGCGAAATAAGAATCCAGTCAAAGTTAGATTCATGGCTCTTAGTGATTCTAATACTGACAGTAAGATTATTTATATATTTAAACGCTATATCAAGAAAGCTGTGACAGAGAGTGAGAACGGAATAATCAGTTTAGATACCAAATACGATACTCAGACAAAAACAGAATAGAATTAAAAATTGGATTTTCTCAGCGGTAGTGTGTTCGAGTGGTTTTATTTCACACGGTTGTAGGAACGCTGAGAAATCGATTGTGTCGTCTTTACTTTTTAGCAGCATGGATTTCATTTAAGGCTCTAGGGATGATTTTAGAAATATGCTCTGGGTCATTGCCTTTAGCGAGTTTATTAGGACGAGGGCGCATTACGTCTTTGAGTAAAATAAAATTCTCACAAGGTAGTCCCATTTTAATTCTTAAATCCATTTCTTTTTGAGTAATTATTTTTTTCATTGTTGAAGTTTTGTCTCGTTCTTTAACGAGTTCCAGCATTTCATCTCTTTCTTTTTTATCGATGTCTCTTTGGCTCATGTTTTAAACTCCTTTGCGTATTTCATCCATTTTGGAAAATGTTGGATTTCGATTTGTTTAATCAAAGAATAGTCGGGTGTAATTTTGTAAGGGTAGTAGTGACCTTCGTATTTACGAGTAAGTAAATCAAATTTCGTAACTGCCACAACGTTACCGCCTTGTCCAGTGCGGGTTTTGGGAACGGCGATAAATGTAGTTCCGTCTGGTGGGTTAAAGAACTCTTCGCTTTTTGGCTTTGGAAGTTGGTAGCAAGAGGAGATGGTAATTACGTGATTACTTTGTTTACTGAGTTCGCTACTGCCGTGAAGTTCTTCGATGGGTGGTACGAGAGCGCGTTCTTTGAACGAAGTTTTTCTGAGATGGCTCATAGCGATGATTGGGACTTTATTTTTATTAATCAGATTACGAAGTAAAATCATTGTTTTCTTTAAGTGGTCGTATTCTGATTCACGGTCTTCAGGTAGTAGATAGTGGATGTGGTCAATGACAACAAGGTCTACTTCTTTGCAGTATTCTTCGTAGAGCATATCGAGGGACATTTTATTAAACTCAGCTGTTTCAGGAGTGTAGACTTGAAGGCCGTTTAATTTTTTATCAAGGCGTTTACATACTTGCATTTCAAGCTGTTCTATTTCTGGGTAATTTTCGTATTGGCAATTGAGCCAGTCTGTAAAATTAAAACTGATTTCTGGGTTAAATAAGCTACGGTTTTCGAAATAGATCTTAGCCATTTCCATGTATTTGATTCTGTCTATGATTTCGTTTTGATAGGCTTCTAGGGCAAAGAAGAAAACTTTCTTTCCTTGTTCGATGGCATTGAGAGCGATTTGAGTAGCTATCTGAGTTTTACCACTGCCAGTACGAGCGCCGATGGTGATTAATTCTTCGTGATGAATACCGCCTGTCATGTCATCGAGGAAACTAATGCCGTATTTAATTGTTTTATCTTTTCGAAGTAACCTCTCGGTATAAGAGGCTATGTAGGCAGCTTCGTTCATGATTGTTTCCAGATATCAATTTCTTCTGTTTTTAGAAGGGGTTTATTAGAGGGCAAAGTAGTGCGGTATCTTTCCCATCCTCGACTGAGCCAGCTGCCAATGAACCTTGCATAATTTTTCTTCGGCCTTTTCTGAGGGTTTGCATCTAGCCAACCTAATATTTTTAATAACTCCAATTTTAGCCACGCTGCATCGTGATTATAAGTTCTAAGCCATAAAGAAACAGAAGAAGTTTTTATTTCTGCTTTATTTAAAAATTCCATAACCACAGGGTCATGAATTATTTCGGTCGGTAGGTTAGCTGCATCTAAAGTTTGTTCCGAACATACTCTACTCTTTTCTATTCTATTCTTATCTATTCTAGGTGTCGTGTCCACGACATCGTGTTGTCGTGTAAGCGACACTGATGATATTATTGAGTTTTTTGCTATTTTCTCTAAAGATACCAATAATTCATTATTATTGACCCCTGTAACCCTTGAAAGGATGTCCAAAGAAGTACTAAAAGTTGCATTATTTTTCCTTGATGCTTCGCATAAAAGACAAATAAAAACCCATCTATCTTTGAAATCTAATCCTTCAATTGAAACAGAAAATGGTAAGTTATTTTGAATCTTAAACCAGGTGTAGGTTTTTTGGTCACGCTTAGGATTATATTTTTCCCAATTGACGATAGTTATCTCCAGTTGCATTAAGCCCCCTTTTGCATTTCTAGTTGTCTTACAAAACAGGCTATGCTAGAGATAAACCTGTTCCTGTTCTGTTATTCTGTTCTAATCTAGTTATATACAGTTTGACTTATATACAGCCCCCACTTCGAACGTCAAGTTCAAGTGGGGGTTTTTATTTGACTAACCGTCATAAATTCGGTACTCAAAATCTCGTATATAAGGAGAACTCAAATGGGATTATTGAAACCTGCCAAGAACGAAACTGCATTTGCAAAAATAGGAATAATGGGTGAAGCAGGGAGTGGTAAAACATACACCGCTTCTGTTTTAGCTCGTGGACTTGCAAAGCAATCCAAATCAAAACAAATCGCATTCTTTGATACGGAAAAAGGTTCTGACTTTGAAGTACCACGAATGGAAAAAGAAGGCTTTGAACTTGTAAGACACAAGGGCCGTGCCTTTTCAGACCTCATCACTACAATGAAAGAGGTACAAGAATTAAAAATTCCAGTTCTTATCATCGACTCAATCACTCACGTGTGGCGAGACCTGTGCGATAGTTATCAAAAAAAATATAATAAAAAGTTTTTAACAATGTACGATTGGGGCACTTTAAAGTCTCAATGGAAAGAGTACACAGACCTGTACGTTAATTCTCAAATGCACATTCTTATGTGTGGCAGACTTGGTTTTGTTTACGACCAAGGCGTGAACGAAGATACAGGTAAAAAAGAGTTAATTAAAACTGGAACCAGAATGAAAGTAGAAGGAGAGACTGGATACGAGCCTGACCTACTACTTGAAATGGAAGCAGTTCAAATAAACGATAAAACAATAAACCGCGCATGGGTTATTAAAGATAGAAGTGATACGATGAACGGAAAGTCCATTGATTACCCATCATTTGCCTCATTTAAAACGTTCTTTGCAGCACTAAATATAGGCGGAGAACATAAGGGAATTGATACAACGAGAAATTCAGAAGAAAGATTTGCTGACCCAGATTGGAGTGCAGCAGAAGTTCAGAAGAGAAAAGAAATATTCTTAGATGAATTAAAAGCCTGCTTAATTAAAGCGGATATGGATGGAACAAGTGCCGAGTCTAAAAAGAAACGAGTTAATCTTTTGGAAAAACACTTCGGTACCAGCTCTTCAACCGCAATAGAAGGCCTACACCCAAAACAATTAGAACCAATATTAGCAGAAATAAAAAAAGAATTATTTCCACACAAACCTTTAGAAGGATCTCCTGTAGTTTCTTAAAAATCTTCGTCATCTTCTTCAATAGTAGGAAAGGCGATAATATTTTCAGCGAATCTATCGGTTGGTTCTTTCTTCATCCAGACACTTCGATTGGGGTCATGAGAACTTGCAGCATAAAAGGACTGTGAAGTTGGCAGCACTTTAAACTTTTCACCACACCCGCATTTGCAGGTACGCTCTACAAGTTGATAAGTTGTCATGATTTATTATAATGGATAAATAAACATAATTTGGAGTGTTAAAAATGCCAGTTCATAAAACTAAAGACGGCGGATATCAGTGGGGAAAATCAGGTAAAGTCTATAAAGGAAAAGATGCGAAACAAAAAGCACTCAGACAAGCCCGTGCGATTTATGCCAGCGGTTACAAAGGCGAGATGAAGTCAGCAGCGAATTCTTTAAAGAAAAAATAATTATTTGTATCCCTGATGCTCAATGGAAAAGTGATTACCGTCTCCCCAATGACCACCCCAACAACAAGTATAAAGCCCTGTTGATAAACTCTCCCAATACTCTCCAGCAAATTTGAAATCTTCCGAGTTCTTTAACCAAACAGTGCCTTTAAATAAATTAAAATCTACAGCGAGTCTTATTTTATGTAGGGAATTAGAGATGCCTTTGCCGCGCTCTTCATACATCTGAGCCATTTCAGGTGTGCGCCATACCTCTCCAAATGTAACTCCGTATCCTTGTGATTCAATGTATTGGATTAGCTGCGCAATAAGCCTTGGAAATAATTTTTGTTTTTCCAATAGCGTCATCGTAATTAATTATACGATTAAAAAAATATTAAAGATAATTTTTATTTGGTTGGGATTGGCTTTTCTCTGATGCGTCCCACAAAGTTCATATTGTAGAGCATCTTTTGAATTTCTGGGTCACGAAGGTCATACAATTCTTTTTTAATTTCCCACTCTCTACACTTACCAAAGAGACCTGTTCTAACACAGGCTTCCCATTGATAAACAAAACCAGGAATTTCTAAACTTAAATCTAGCGTTCTTAAATCAAGAGCGGGCGGCTTTGGCTTATCTACTGAGGCACATGCAGTAAGAATAAATAAAAGAATGTTAAGCATAATTTTCCATCTCACTTTTGTAGCTCCAAATCAGCTGCGATTGTTCTGGCTAATGTGATGATTTCAAATTCAATTGTATCAAGGGCAGCATTATTACGTTGCTCACGAGGTTTATTGTATTCATCGTACCAAGCTTTTTCTAGCTCTTGCTTTCGGTCGATATATTTACGGCGCATCTTCATCTCAACGATGTTTAGAATCGCTCCAATAATCTGCAGTATCGCACCGATTGCCATGGATTATTCCTTGGTTTTAGTTACAAAAAAACCTTTTATAAAGTCTACTATCTTTGCGATTATCTCTAGTAGCTTTGCCCAGTTCATCTGCCGAGATATCCTGATGCTTTTTGAGAGCGGGACAAATAAGCAGAGGCTTTTTTAGTTTCTTCTTTTTCTTTTTCTCTATCTTCATCGCTACCACCAAAAACAGCTTCTATTCCTTTGGCCATTTTTTTGCCTTCTTCGCCAAACAATTCTTCTTCTTTTTTCTTTTTATCTTGTGGCATAAAGTCCTCTTACTTTTTTACTTCTGTTTTTTTAAGAGCGTCTACAATTTTTGGTACGTAGCTGACTTGAACTCCTACGAGCTCAATAACTTCTCCAATTTGTAAGTCTTTAATCTCTTCTGGAATAGCTTGAATATTGTCGTAGGCAGCTTGCATTTGAGCCTGGAATTCTGCATCGCTCATAAGCTTGCCGATGATTGCGGTAACATCTTCAACAACTTGAAGACCATCTTTTAATCTTGTGATGAGTAGTAGTGCAAGTTCATTAGCGCCAATAATAAGTTCTTTAGTTTCTTTAATTTCCATGTCTTCCCCCAAGAAAATAGGCCCATATATATTGTGCTACATACGGGCCCGATTTTCAAATTACTCTTGGTCTACTGGTGTTCCAGCTGTGATTGTGATGAACTTTGCTTCTAAAGCAACTAAATCCAACATCAATTCGCCAACGATTAGAACTTCGCCTTCGCCAATTTTGGCATCAGCTTTTACTTGAATCGTTGTTTGTCCAACAACACCTTTTGCTTTTACAAGTGCGCCCATCATTCCTTCGGCAACAACAATGTCCACTAATTCTGGATTTGTTGCTGTCCATTGGATGTTTTCTGCTGGAGCTACATTGCCCAAAGCATCCGTGATTGCAATTGTTAGGTCGACGTTTTGGTTAACTTTCATAATCATATTTTTTACCCTTATTTTTTGTCCATCTACGGTTTTATAAAACTCAATACGTGAAGCTTTACCGATGGACTTTAAGAAAGCTTCAATACTATTGAGAGATTTTGTACAACTTTTTAAAAGCTTAATTATTTTAATTAAACAATTACCAATAAAACACAAAAATATTATTAAGATTGAAACAAGAAAAAAATTGTACATGTTATTTTCCTATTTTGGTTACTTCTATTTCAAGTCTTGCGAGCTGTGACTTGAGCAGTTCATCGTTCATACGAAGAGTAGTGAGGGCATCTGAAATTCCTTCGAACTTTTGCGTACAATACTGACGCCATGATTCATCAGGGCGGTAGCACTGCTCATTATCCTCATCCTTTTTTCGATGAACGATATATGGTAGCAGCTCTTTTACAGCCCATGCAATACCCACTGCAGCGCCGCCAGTAGCCAGTTGGGATAATTCAATTTCCATTTATGCTACCTTCTTAATTGATATGTTTGAATCTCTTGTAGACGTTGTCGATGTAGTTCTTGTGCCGCCTGAATTATTTTCAACCCAAACTTCTATATAGTCACCAGCATTTAATTTTAATAATCCTTGGACAACTATTCCATCTCCACCTGCTACGACGTTCTTGTTGGTTCGAATAAATTCAACACCATTTTTATATATTGAACACTCAGTCTCATTTGCAGCAGAACCACCATCTAATCTGATTTGAGATATTAATTCATAAACACCCGATATAGGTGCGGTGTATCTGTTGTTCGCAGTGCTGTAGGTAGCATGGGTATCAAAATCTACAGTATTAAATTCCATCTTTGTAAATACACCGTCTGGTAAGTTAACCTGATTTGAATCTTCCCAAGCAAAACAAGCAACAGTTTCTCCAGCTACAGGCAATGCAGGCCCTGAGATTCTGTTGATAGATACGTATGTGTAATCATCTCCAGATACACAAAGAGTTAAGTTTCCGCCCGAAGATTGATAAGCATAAAATTCTAAGTAATCACCCGCATTTAAGTAGAGAGTAGTGTTACCAAAAACACGCGATGTAAATGTAGCTGAAACAGTAGCGTGAGCACCAATCTCACAGAATATAGAACCGTTTTTATAAAGTTGTGTGGCTCTTTGTCCTGTGGCATTTGCAGCATACTCTGTTGATACTGCTACTGCGTAATAGCCAGATACAGGAGCAGTGTATCTATCGGTCGATAAATTAAAAGCGCCATGAGTGTCGTAATCCACAGTCTCATAATCAATTAATGTATTAGTATTATCTGGAATTGATTGGTTATTTGTTTTAGTGAACCTTGCCGCACAAACACGAGTGTCAGCATCATTCGAACTTAAATTGTTTGAAGACCATCCAGCTATTGGAATTCCTGTAGTAAAAAAAGAAATAGTTCCAGCAGCACTAATAAAATCTACTCCGTCTGCTTTAGTTAGCGGAACAAAACCACCAGCCCATAACTCTCTACCAAACGTTACATACGTTACACTAGGTTCGATTAAAACAGATTGTACTTGGTTATTTTCGCTTGTAGCTGTATGTCCACATTTTCTAATGGTCGGTATTAATGATGTGCTTGCAGCAGTTAATCCAGGTGGTAATCCAATTCTTGCCTCTGCGGCAGTAGGAGTTCCTGCATCAAACTTAACTGCTAAATAAACCGAATCACCTACTCTTTTATAGAAAGCAGCAACGTTTGCTAATGTGCCAAAACCTTGTGATGTTGGAGTATAAGCTGTCCAATCTGACATAGCAGAAGTTTGTAATAATATTTGTGGGCCGACAGTTACGTTATCGAAATCAAATGTCCATGCACTTGCTGTAGTGCCAGCGATATGCAGAATTAATCTATAAGATGTTGAGTTAGAAGCAGATTGGAATTTACCTGAAAACTTATGGTTATTTCCTGTTCCGCCAACAAGTTTAAAAGGAGCTGGTTGAATGAGTTGTGAGTTTGTAACGTCGTAAATATATACGTTCAAGTCCCCAAGAGTTGAATCACTACCAGCTACGAAGTTTGCACTTACTGCGTACTCAAAAGAAATGTTAAGCATCTGTGCTTTATCAGCATTAGCGATTGTGAAGTCGTAAGATACGCCCTCACCCTGTCTGTTAGATGCGTCTTTTGTTAGACGGAACATTCCAAGACCGCGAAGTGGGGTGCTAGTAACTCGAGCAACTGTAACAGTAGGAGAACCACCAGTACCATTTACTGGAGTAGTTGCAGCAGCATCTGCATACGTAGTCCAACCTGTTGCAGAAGACTCAGCATCTGGATTAGAAATATAATTAATACCACCTGCTCCACCGCCACTGACTAACGTTTCATTTCCTAATGAATCAAGACCATAAAGTTTTCCATCACTCTTTACATAAAGTCTTCTGTATCCAGCACTTGGATTTGCGGGTGTAGCAACCTCTTCCCAATCCGTATAATCATCAAGTCTTGGTGATGTAACAATCGGAGTTGTTAAAGTTTTATTAGTTAAAGTTTCTGTACCAGTATAAGTAACAAGAGATAATTCAGCTGGAGTTTTGTAATCTAATCCATCAGATTCGGCAGAGTCTGGAGTTAAAAGAGTTCCGTTAGCACCAACTCCTTTTCTAACGTTCGTTCCACTTTGGTCATAAACAATTATATCACCCTTAGTGGTAGTCGGAGCTGCGCCATCAAAGTTGAATTGAGATTGGTCTACGAAATCAAACGCATCTCCTGCCGCATTAATCCTTAGCACTTGTAATGGGTCAAAGATTGCTGGAATTCTTGGGTCAAAAGTATCTGTATAACCGTCTGTTAACCCGACAAATCTATCTGCTCTATCAGATAAACGCTGAGCAATCATGGTCAACTTATCTAATCTTTTTTCCAACTCTTCTGCTGGTAGAGGGTCGTTCTCAACTAAGTCTAAGTCTTGGGTTTTTTCTGGGTCTCTAAAGATAATTAAACTTCTACCTACTGCTGGAGCAACACTCATCGTTACAGTTCCACCAGAAGGATTACCTGCACCACTTACTGTGTAATTTGTGTTTAAAATTTGGGTGGTCTCAACACCAGTGGATTCTATTCTTAGAATTACCTTTAAGTCCGCCGATTGTAAGAAGTAATAAGGGAAAGAGAACGCTGTGGTTACGCCATTACCTGCATAAGATATACGATTTTGTGTTGAGTTTAATGCCATTGTGTCCCCTTAACCATTAATGCAGTATAAGAAATTATACCGCGATTATTTAAATTCAAATACCTCTATTTTTTTTCCTTCAATGACTTATCAATTTCCAACATAATATCATTGCCCGCTTGCGACATTTGAATCATTGAGTAATAAAGAGAGTCTAAAATCTGACGCTTCTGTGTCTTGTCCAAATCCAAAACTTCATACTTTCTTATTGTAGTACTGACATTGTTTAGTGATTGTGCAAGACCATCAAGCCTATAAATTTTATCTGAATATCTATCATAAACCTCAGTCATTTTATCGGCTCTGCCAGTTGCTGCATAGAATTTCATTGTGTCATACACCCGTTTATTTTCTCTATACTGCTCTTGGAAGTCAGTAATGCTCTGCGCTCTAGCACTTGGATGTCTAATTAAAAAAGCTTTTACAAATGGATAGTCATTTAAATTTTTCTCTGGTCTTAAATCTTTCACTGCACCACTTGTATAAACAGCTTCATCAACGGCTTGTAGAATGTATCCACCAGCACTACCAGTCCATGACTTAATGTAGTTATCAATCACCGCTGGACTTGAAATCTTAAGGTCTCCAACTCCAAAGTTCCTGACACCAGGTATATAGCTGATAGCTTTACCAAGCATCTTAGATACGACACTTGTGTATGGAGTTACTTGTTCTTCTGGTAAAAGTTTCTCTGCATAAGATGGAACTATTGGGCCGCCAGTAAATAAACTTTTATTTGCAAACTGCTCAATTACAGGGGTTGCAATATCTGGAATAAAATTAGGAGTTAATTTACCAATTAAAGAATCAAATACTTTTCCAAAATGAGTAGGATTATTGTTGTACATATTATCGAGCATCATTACTGGTAATGCTCCATAGACCTGACCCAATCCTTCAGCATATGGGATTCTTATTTTTACTGGTTGTTTAATTTGGTACTTACCATCTTTCTCACGAACCAAAGATTTATCTACGTACTTTAAATCTCTCATTGGGTCTTTAACATCAGACCACCAATCAAATCCTACAATCATGTAGTTTGCTTTTTGCCATGCGGGAATTTCTTTATAATCAGGGTCATCTTTATTTGTGAGCCAAGCAATGATTGATGGGATAGTGATATAGGTCAGGGCCCTTATAGATGTACCAGTAGGATCATTTTTAAATGAAGTGTAAAGCTTATCACCGCCTTGAATTCCTGCATTTAAATAAGCAATGTACCCATTAACTGCTTCTGTCTTTAATCCAATTCTCTGGAAGTCTAATGAGATGTCTCGAGAAGCCATACCAGCTTGTCTTAAAGACTCACCAGCTTTCGTTGCTCTTTTAAATTCAGCAAATCTTGTAGCGTTCTCAGCTAAACTTCCTAAGTATCCTAAAGCTTCAAGTGGCGATTTAACTACGTTCCATGCCGTGTCTTTGTAGCTAGTTTCACCAGACTGTTTTAATAATTTTCTGTAAAGATAATCATTGTTAAGTTCAATAAAAGAACTGTTAGCTCCACCAGATAGTAACCACTTCTGATACTCTGGAGACTTCCCAATAATTCCTTCCATTGCAGAAAGAATATCTCTGAATGGAACCGTACCGTACTTAGAAGTAACCCCACTCATTGCTTGGTCACGGACAATGTTATTTACTTGGTACTCAACAGTATTAGAAATACCTATCTTCTTTAATGCCGTAATTCCACGCATTGCCCTTAAGAATAAATTTTGAGAGCGAGGCATGTTGTCTAATGCTTTTACAGCTGCTGCAATTTCAGGTTCTGTTTTATAAATCTCCCGCTTCCCATCTTTATAAACAGCAAACTCATTATCATTAAGATTAAAGTTCTGCTCTTTCCTAAATACCTCAAAGCCCTTTGCTGCCTCTTCAATGTTCTGAGACTTTAAAGCCTTCTCCATTTCCTTATCAGTAATCTGGATAGCTTTAGTTTTCTCTGGAACCTTTTCAAATACAGACTCAATTCCCTCTTGTCCTTCAATCAGAGTTCGAATCCCACGATTCTTCTCTGCAAGTCTCATGATTGTTTCTGTGTTCTCTAAGATTGATGTGAATGGGTTTTGGATTTGCTTCTCACTACCCTTAATAGCCTTGAGTGAGCCAGCTCCTTTACCCTGTTTCTTTCCAGCCTCTAGGTCTGAAGCTTCTAATATTCTTCTAAAAGGAATGTAGTTTTTATTTGCTTCTTTAAATGCTTTTAATTTTGTGTCAGATAAAACACCACTCTGATTTAAATAATCAAGAGCCTTATTCTGAAACTCTACAAGTTCTTTAGCGATAGGGTCGTACTTATCTTTATATTCTTCTATTACTTTCTTTGCAGACTCAGTATCAAAACCGCTTTTAATTCCTCTACTATCTAGTTCAAGGGCTCTCTTAGATATTAAATATGCACTCAGCTCTTCTGTATTATTTCTAACGGGCTTTAATATTTCCTCTAAACTCTTACCAGTCTTCTCGCCTGTAAAAAAATCTGTAGTACCAAACTCAAAGAAGTGACGAGCTTTTGCTTTATAATCTACAGCCTCTCTGAATTCTGTATAAGCTTGCTCATCAATTAACTTGATAGGGTCGTATTTATCAATCCAATCTTGTCTGGCATTTTTAAAATCTAATATCTTCTTTGCTTCAGGTGGTAGCTTCTCTCCAACTTGAGAAAGAATCTTTTGAGTGGGCTCTGAATAAACAGGCGCTGCAGTAGTCACTTGAGTAGCGACCTCTTGCTTTACTTCCATTTCTTTTGGAGCGTACTTAGCAATACCATCAGGGACATCTTTATTTATAGAAAATAAATCTCCCTTAATACTTGGGTCTTCTTCTAGTTCTCTCAATACCTCTTGAGGTCTCATGTTTGATTTCGTATAAGAGTTTCTAAACTTAGAAGCACCAGATACTGCACCATGAAAACCAAGAGCTAAAATTGCTCCATCGATAAATTCATCTGAGTTAGGAAGATGCCCCTCTAATGCAGCACCAGCAGTCGTCATCGTTGCTGCTTCTGTAGCAAGCGTCGCACTAGTTTTACCAAGAGGGCTAGCTATGGGTGCTAAAGTCTTTACTGCTTTTCCAGCTCCCGCAGTTACTACACCGATTGCAAAATCTTTGCTTGTTTCAATTACAGTAGAAGAAAGCCTATCCCAAAAATCAGCAGCGTTTTGAATATCGCCACGTTCATAATGATCCATCATTATTTTTCTAAGCGCTGTAGGTAACGCAAATGCAGTTCCCGCACCGCCTACAAAAGTTCCTACTGGCCCACCTATTGCTGTACCAGCTGCTGCCCCACCTATTGCACCTGCTGCCATCACAGGCCAGTCGGCTGCCATCTCAGTAATCCCTTTTGTGATTCTTAAATATCTTGGTGCATCTTCTGGAAGCACAACACTTGGAGCTTTTTGTCTAACCCCAAGGCCAACAACTGATTCTTGAAGACCAGCTAAGAAGGCTTCATAAATAGTGTCTGCTTTTTCTGGATTCTCAGCTTGAAGCTTTTTAAAGTTAGCAACTGCATATTCTTTAGTAGCAGTCATGTCTGGTGTTCTTACACCAAAGTATTCATCTATCTCTGGCTTAGTAAAACCACTAGCTTCCATCTCAGCTTGCTGTCTTAATTGCTCGTTGGTTATTTCAGTATCAGTAAAACCACTTGTTCGTAATTCATTTACTTGATTAACCCACTCAGAACCTGGGCCTTTAACCTGTGCCCTTTCTAATTTTGGTTGAGGTGGTACCACTGGTTGTGTAGTAGATGTTGGGTCAACCGTTTGTGTTTGAGTTACAGTTGGAGCTTGCGTGCGTATCTCTTCTTCAGTAAAGCCCGCGCGTCTTAATTCTTCTGCTTGTTCTCTAGCTGTAGGCATTATTTACCTTTTGTTCTCTCACGCCATTGTTGAATTGTCTCGCCTGGCAATCTCAATTTTTCTGTATTGATTGGCGTAGCTGGAGTTGGAGTATTTGTAGTAGCATTTGTGAAATCTCTATCACGATTCATTTTTAATCTATCGACAGATTTCTTACTGGCTTCTATTGGATTTACATAGAAATCTTTTACATATTTTCCAAGCCAATCTGGGCTACTTGGGTCAGTAAGCTGTTCAACTGTCTTCCCTGCCTTACGGCCCTCTTCCCATTTCTTCCAATATAAAGTTACAAATCGTTGATAGTTAACAAGACCATCTGGGTCTGCAAGACCTGTGAGCGGGTCTTTCTTTACTAGCATGGATTCAGCCTGCTTAAGTACAGAGTTCTTTGCTTGGTCTTCTATTTTTCCTTGCTCTGTTCTTTTCCCTTGAACTTCTTTTCTTAAATCATTTAAGTCTGTGTAAGATAGAAGTCCGTTGACTGCGTAGTTAACTAACTCTTTCTCGTTCACAAGTTTTGCGGGGTCACCATCTGGAAGATTCGCTCTTCTTAATAGCTCATTAAATACGGATGGGTCTGTTTCTTTACTCTCTTTTCTTATTAGATTTAAATAATGTTCTTTCTGTCTAGCATCTAAGTTCGATGCAAGAATTTCTTTAGAGCTTAATTGTTTGTTTACAACCTTCTCTATAAACTGATTCTCAGTTTCCATCTGAGCTCTTTTTAATTCTTCTTCTTTAAGCTTTATCTGTCTTTGAGCTTCTGCTTCACGACCCTTAATGGCAGCATCTACTTCGCCATACATTTGCTTTTTTACATCTTCATTAAAATAAGAATCGTATCTTCCTTGGTCTAGTTGTTGCTTTGCATATTCTGGATTTAAATTAGCCCAACCACGAACAGAAGCTTTTGCTATTAGTTGGTTACTTTCACCTTTAAACTTTAATGCCATCTCCCTGGTCATCCCACCGTTTTTAACCATGTCTTCCAGGTTCGTATCGTGCATGTTACGAACAGTTTCGAAACTAGATGGGTCGGCCATTACTGAGTTTGAAAAATTATTTACTGAACCTGTGTAGTCTTCTCTTGCCTTAATTCCTGCAAGCTGCGCCTGGCCCGTATATGCAGACTGCATAAAGTGAGAGCGCATCGTTGCATTAGTTCTTACAAAATAATTCTTTCCTTCTTCTGTACCAATTCCTTCTCCGATTTTTGACATGTAATCGTCATAACCTTTAAGAAATTTAGTAGATAATTCCTTATCTCCAGGGTCAGCTGTCTTCATTGTCTCTGCCCAGTTAATAGCAAACTCTGCTTGCGCTTGAGACATCTTTGCTGAAAGGTCAGAGACCTCAGACCTAGCTTGTTGTTCACCTATTAAATCTACAGTTTTCTCTAAACTTTTACTTAAACTTTGAATACCAGTTGCAAGTCCACCACCAAAATCTTCTGCTCTTGCTGTTTGAACTTGAACAGGCCCAGCGCTTCTTACTTGTGATTCAATTGGTTTTATTCTTGGCATGTTATGTTCTCTTTAGTCCTAGTTTTCCAGAGCTAATTCCACTATAAGCTTTTGGAGCTGCCTCTAATAAACTACCAGCTGCGCTAAACATAGACGAAGTTTGTGCGGCTTCTCCTTTAGCTCTCGATAATGCTGCATCAGCTTCAAATCCTTTTGCCTTTACCTCTCCACCATGCTTAATTTTTAACGCATCTAGCTCAGCATTCGCAGCGCTCTCTTCTAAAACATCCTGTGCGTTTCCTTCTGAAGTAATCCCACCTGCTGCATATCCAGAACGAATACCACCTATTTCTTTTCTTGCTGATACCCTAAAGACCCTTTCATCTTCTGCTGCTTGTTGTCTTGATAACTGAGCATTACTCTCTGCAATCTGTGCGTTAAACTCACCTGCGTTTCTAGCGTTAGCCCCTTCTACAGCGGCCCCCGCTGCTTTTCCAATTGCACTAACCCCTGCAACTATACCGCTGATTATACTTACAGGTTCACAGAGAATTGCTTCTGGATGAATGTTAAATAAATCAATTATTGAATTTAATGTTTCTATCATGGTTCCACCAATGCGTATAAAGAACTGTCTTCTCCAAACAGTCCGTACTTTCTTAAAGTCTCAGCTTCTAACTGGAAGCCAAATGCTTTGACCCAACGATGACCATTCTCAAACGCCTTATTAACTGTCGCCTCTACTCGTCTGAATCTTCTGGTCTTTAAAAACTTTTTAACTATTTTATAAATACCTAAAAAATCTTTTTTACATTGAGGATGAAAAAACATCCATGCCTCAACACGACCTGGCCAATATTCAATTACACCAGCACAAGCAACAATGTTTTGTTGAGAGTTTAATAACGTATAGCATTCAGTTTGCTTTAACTGTTCTAGTTTATCATCAGTCAGATAATCTGACACGCCATTAAGCGCACCCTTTTCTTGGAGATATTTCAAATCTGAAATTTCCATAGGCACTGCAATTACTGGCATCTTACCCTCTATCCTGTGTAATCATTTGCGGTAATATTGCTAAAATCATTCCTGGTAATGGCTGGTCTTGTCTCCAGCAAATCTGATTCTCATTATCATAATCTGCCGCTAAATGAATGTTGTCTAAAATTCCTGTAAATAAAGCAGGCGCTCTTGTCATTGGGTCACTTGAGGTTCTAAATGTTTGCTCATCTAGTTCGTCAAAGCTTAAACCAATCTTCATTCCAAGAGTTCTATGCAGCATGAAAGCAACAAGATGTGTTCTGCGTTTTTTACCTAGCGCAGTACCATCAGCACTACCTGCGTCTATTCTTAGAATTTGAGCATCACTCATGTACCCAAATCCAATATGAACTGTTGTCGAACGATTGGATAAAGTAACTTTGCCGTTTGTAACTGTTTCATTTGGAAGGGCAGCGCCATCTGCGCAGATAGAAACTTCTTCCCCCTCTAAATGATTAAGACCTGAAATAGTAGTCACATATTTTCTAGCCTCTCCACCAGAAACATATGTTGTATAAGAAGTACCATTGATACCAGATAGCTGGAATGTGTTTGCTGTAGCACCTGCAACTGTAAATGTTTCGGTGTTTAACTCAGTCATTCCTTTTACGCCTGTAATTAAAACCAAATCTCCGTTACTAAAACCATGAGCATTAGAAGTAATTACTACGGGGTTTGCTTGAGTGGCGTTTGTAATAGTCTTTGGGTCATCATAACTTAATCCACTATCAACAAAGAATGCGTCTCTTTGTTCATCCAAATCTTCAAATAATTTAGAAAGATATTCTATATATCTAACTGTTCTTCCATTAATTCTTCTTCTTACAATAATCCAAGTATCGTATCTTTCTGTACCTGGTGATGGAATTACGGCGACACTTTCTACAACTGCATCACTATTTGCAGCATCGCTATAACCACCAATCACATGCCTTGCCCAACCAACATTGATGTTATCAACGTCTCTTTCATACAGCATTGAGGTCAAAACACCATCGTTTCTTACAGACCAAACAATTGATTGAGGTTCTCTTTGGTAGGCTAGTTGTGTAACTCCACTGCCTGTAACGTGCTCAGCAAGTACTGTAATATCAGATGCTCTGAATCCATCAGCATCATAGAAGTAAGTCATCTCTCGAAGTTTGCGACCTGCTCTTTGAATAAAGAGTGTGGCTTTACCTACTTGAACTGGTTGAATATCTGCACTGCCATACGATGTAGATTTCTTAGCGTTAATATTTGTGGGTGTTAAAGCTTCACCGAAAGAAGAAGGTCTTACTAACCACTCGTTACCGACTGTTCCAGTTATTAATCCTTTTTCATCGGCAGCTAACCATCTGACAACGTTGACATCATTAGAGTTAAAAGAAAAAGCAAGAGCGTTGCTAGGGCCAACTGAACCGTCTGTTTCTGTTGGGGCGAAATTTTCATAGTCACTCGTCCTACTACCATCTAATCTTTGTGGGCTTGCTGGGCTTCCACCAAACATCAATCTATCTTCATGGAATACTACACACGCTGGATAACCTGTTGTCTCAGACCAAAGCCCCATACGCCATGTTCTTTTTGCATTGGTATTAGTAAGTGTAGCTAGAACATCTACTGTAACTACAGTAGTACTAGTCCACCCTGTAATTTTTACATATCCCCAAGCAGTGCCTTCTCGAATTCTGATAAGCCTTCCAACGTCTGTTGTTTGAAAACCAGTATCGTTATTGATTCCAACAATTGATGTAGCTGTCAGAGTGACACCAGTACCAGTCGCTGCACTAGGAGTTAAATCTGTTGTTGTAGTATTAGTAGATAAATAAGGGCCATCTAAAAAATCAATTTCTGTTAATGTCCATGAAGTGTGTGCAGTTCGTGTTAGTTTTCTTGGAGCATACTCTGGATGAACCAAATAAATAACATCCGCACTCTGAGTATATTTAATTTCAAATAAATCTGCTTCTAAATAAGGCGAAGCAATTTCGTAAATTTCAGAAATGGTTCCACCAGATGTGTAGGCATCATAAGCTGTACCGTTCACGTTTGTATTTGTTGTGTCTTTTAACTCAAAAGTATTTGCACCAGTATTTACGTTAGCAACAATAAACTCTCTGTTATTAAGCTGAGTCATTCCACTGACACCAGTGATGATTACTCTATCGCCGTTGGCATACGTATCACTTCCAGCATAGGTTACAACTACAGGATTTGCTTGAGTGGCAGCAGTTAAATTCTGCGCGGTTAAAGTAATAAGCGCATTGTCTTTGTAAAAACGAATGTACTGGTCGCCAAACTCTAAGATGTAAGCTTGTGTAGTAGAAAACTCAAATGGAATTAGCCTTGTTTTTTTCGTACTATCTTTAGCCTCGGAAACAAAAATAGTTCCTGGTCTTCTTATTAATCCACCCTGAATGGTAGGTAAATAATTCTTACAAGTAGCAAGCGCGTTCTTGTATCTGTCCGCATCTGTTCTACCAAAGAACAAAGGAGACATCTCACCCGCACTAAAATTATTTTGTATAGGAGAAACTTTAGGCATTAGTTCCTCACCGACAACCATTCATCTTCGGGTGGTACAGAAGATGGGTTTTCAAAAGCATTTAATCTACGAGCTTCACGAATAATTTTTTTATACTCTTCTTGTAATGCGTCTTTTTTGGTGTTGCTTTGAGTAATCTCTTCACATAATTCTAAAGCCAATTTAGTAGACAGCGCCTCTTGGAATAAAGCATCCATTTCGTTTGGGTCTGTGATTCTAGAAACGTATCTTATATAAAGAGGGTCAGTGTCATCGGTCATAATTTTTTGACCTTCAATCTGCCAATCTAAATTATTAAGATTATCTTCTGGATATGGTGGCAATAGTCTTAAAAAGTCTGGAGGTATTTGAAATGAACGAGCTCTACCCCAAGCAGGTGCAGCAGAATCGGCGGCGAGAGTAGCTCTTTTAATAGAAAAATTCCATGGGTGAGCGCGAAGTTCTGCATCTCTCACTGGTTGATAAGCAACGTTACAGGCTCTTGCATTTGCAGTGTCTTGGGTAAGACTCGTAATACGTTTCGCCCCTAATTTTTGTAACGCCCTATTACAAATTCCTGTTTCTGATGCCATAAAAATTTCTCCTATCTACTCGTCAAAATCTGCCTGATAAAATGGAGTAGCAATTTCTGGGTCTCCTGCATAATCCTCAACAATTTTATTGTTGTGCCCATTCACACAAACTAAAAACTCTCGGTACAATTCTATATAAACTTCTCTATCTGGTTCATCTATTATTAATCCTAACATTGTACTGCATGTTAAACATCGAACTTGTTTCATAACTATCTCGGTGTTGTGAAAACTATTCTAGCGTTTACATAATCAACTAAAAAAGTTCTCGCAGTAGTACCTGCAATTTTTTGAATAATTGAAACTGGGCCGCAAACACGAGCCACAGCTGTAGGAATAGTCGCAACGTTTGTAGCAGCTAAAGTTGTACCCACATAAAAAGCAACACTGGTTCCACCCGCATTTGTTACCCAAGACAGTTTTGTCCAAGCACCAGCAGCTACTGCAATTCCAGAATCAGTTGTAGTACGACTGCTATTACTTGCGGTTTTACATCTCCAGTTAGCACTGACTCCCCTATCGTATTCAAAATAAATTCCATCGACATGGTCTGCACCAGTCAAGTCATCACCAAACCCAATTCGTATTCTGTAATCTTCTGCAATTGTCGCTAGAGTTGGGATATAAATTAAAGTTTCATAAGTGGCGATACCACCACCAAAGAATGTAGATGTGACCGCAAGAGAATGTGCAGCCCGACCAGTAGTCGTAGTGCCAGTGCTGTGTTGAATGATTCCAATATTATTAGAAGTCATGTTGGTAGTAACAACCGTAGATGCAGCACCAGTTCCACTAACAGTATTAGTCCACGCGTTACTTCCAGCAATCGCTGTTGTAACCCAATCTTCTCTTATCTCAAAAGCCTGTGACATCGAATAAGGGCCTGCACCTTGCTGTACTTGAGCAAATAAAGTTCCTTGATTAAGAGCTAGAGTTCCACCAGCAGAAGAATCTCTATACTGTACTTTAATTGTGTATGTTCCAGCAGCAATTGAGGTACTTAATAAAGAAGCGGAAACAGATTTTCGAGTTGTGGTATCAGGTAAATTTACTATTTGAGATGTTCCGTTTTGAGCATCGACCACTACTCTAAATTCCGCAGTACAAGTTCCTGCTGTTGCTTGAGTTACACCATGAAACTCACCCCAAATTTTAGAAGCTATAGAAGATGTAACAGTTACTGATAGTCCTGGGATGTCTACAAAAGAAGAACTAGTAGTAGTTTGCTGAACAGTTTGCTCAGCAGTATTTGTAATTAACTCACCAGTTGCAGATGCGGGCCCTGTTGGGCCTGTTGGGCCAGTAGCACCTGTTGCTCCAGTTGGGCCTTGAAGTCCAGAGGTAATAAATCCACCTACATAACGAGAACGAATTACACGATTAGTTCCTGTAATAGATGTGCCAACAAATACTCGAAAATCTGGACACCAAGTAAGTCCATAAAATTGATTCGCAGATGGGCTAGTTCGCGAAGTCCACGTCACTCCATTAGGAGAACTTGCAATTTGTCCACCACTTGCAAGCGCTACAAAAATACCAAGCTCTTCTGAATAAGCTACAGTTCTCCATGAAGATGCGCCAATACTTCCAGAAGCTGTCCAAGTAATACCATCAGGTGAGGTCATTGACCTTTGTGAACCAGTTAAACCTACTGCACAGAAAATACCTAATTGTTTAGACCAAACTATTTCATGCCAATCATTTGAGTTTGGCGCAGTTCTACTAGTCCAAGCTACTCCGTCTGGAGAAGTCATAATACTTCCGCCAAGAGCTACAGCAGCAAATAAATTTAAATCATCAGACCATGCAAGTGCATACCATTGTGCTGTTGGAGAACTTTGTGGTGTCCAGTTAATACCATCTGGAGAAGTCATTACACGGTTAGTACCGTTTAAAGATGTGGCACAAAATAATCCAATCGCTGGTGCCCACTCAATACTGTACCATTGATTTGCTTGAGCACTAGTTTGCGGAGTCCATGTGATACCGTCAGTAGAGGTTTGAACTTGTTGTGCAGTAGTTCCATCAAAAGCAACAGCACAAAATAATTTTAATTCAGGTGCATACGTAACAGCAGTCCATGTCACAGCATTAGCGGCAGTAGCATTAGTCCATGTTACTCCACCATCATCTGAATACATCACGCGACTAGCACCACTAGATGCAATAGCAACTAGCCTTCTTAAATCAGGTGCATAACAAATATCAAACCATTGGTTAGCGGAAGGATGAGTTTGTTCAGTCCATGTAGATACAGCTCTTACGGCTTCGGCAGAAGTATTGTCAGGAAAATATGCAGACCACTGACCATTAGCTTTTAATACTTTTTGTTTAGTAGCATCTAATGCAGCAGGTGCTGGAACAACACCAGTTGTACCACCAGTTCCAGAATCTCCAGTAAAGATTGGTGGTACGATATCAAACGTACCTGTAAATGGATTGAATTCAAAACTCACGTTATTGTCCCACTCGTATTTGTCAGAGTTTGAACTGTATTATAAGTGAGTGTTACTGTGGCAAGTACTGTACCTGCAATCCCACCATCTCTGAATTTATAAACTACATCTAATCCACCGTTTGCGAGTTCAACGGTGTATGCGTCGTAAGCATATGGAAGGCTGAACCCACCAGTGGTAACGACGGGTACAGGTAAATTACCAGTATTGCCAACTCCAAGGGCTGAGTAATTCACTTTAACCCCCCTTTATTCAAAGAATGTAATATTTAACTTCGCGCTGGCAGTTACTTCGATAAATTTAATTGCAGAAAAATCACCTGTATAAAACAGAGTATCCCCTGCAGCGATAATCATTCCGACCGAAGCGGTTGGATTTACACCATCATCTCTCCAGCGAACAGATTGAGTTTCTGATTGAACCATCACAAGTCTTGCTCTTGTTGGAACACTTGCAAAACCAGCCGCTGCTGCGAGTGAAGTAATTTGTTGGTACCCTAATGGCTTGCTATACCCAGGTATTGTAGCCAATCCCCCGACTGATGCCATAATTCCCCCTTAGTTAATAATGTTTTTAAGCTTAGAAAGTTTTTCTTCGTATTCTTTTTTAAGAGCTTCAAGCTGAACTGTAAGTTCATTATTCTCTTTCAATTTAATATCTAAAAGAGATTGCTTGCTTTCTAGCTGTTTAGAAATTTCCTCTGACTTAGCTTCAAATAAAGTTACTTTTTCAAGTAAAGATTTTTCTTTATCTTCTAAGGCTCTGTCTTTAGCCATCAATTTTTCTTGAAGAACTTTTGCGACTTTCTCAGCTTCTTCTGCAACCTTAAGAGCTTCGTTAGTTTTCAATTCTTTAACAGCAAGTCCTGTTTCTAAGTCTACTAACGCTGTTTGTTTTTGTTTTAATTCTTCTGATTTTACTTCGTACTCAACTAGATATGTTTTTAATTCATCTAGTGTTTTCTTAAGCTCTTCTGGTTTTGAAATTAAATCTAATAAATATTTTAATTGGTCAATACACTCAGAAGAAACATCTGCATACTTAGACGAAGATTGTCTCATAGATTCCTTCTTTCAAAATTAAATAGCCTAATAAAATAATTACTAAGCTGGGGGCCAATTGCCTTTTGTAATATGATTTTTCATCATATCTAAGGCCAATAAAACTTCATTTTTTTCAATTGAACGAGTACCAGTAGCAGTGGTTACTGCTGTGTTAGCTAGCTCAACTGTAAGTTCTACTGTGTCAGAGTTAACTGCTGCGCCAACTTCTTCAACTATAGCAAATTCAGTTTCCCCGACAGAAATTTTATAGCGTCTTGTTGCCATTGTAATCTCCTAATAAATAAAGATAGGAGTGGAAGATTACTCCCCCACTCCCAATTCTTAATTAGATACTGTATTTACCTTTTAACGTAAAGGTACCAGCGGCATCCGCATCAGCTGTAAGCGTGAGCACAACATCGTAAAAGAGGTTGGGATCAGCTGTTAGGCCTAATGCATTCCACAATGGTTTTTCAGCATCATCTACGTTATAAACGCCAGATTCGTGAGTAACGTCACTGCCGTTAAGTGCACCGCCGTTTAAGCTGATTGCACTTGCGAAGAAGTCAGCATCAACAACTGCGCCGCCATTAGCTGTAGTTTGATACAAGCCAATGTCTCCTGCTGTAGTTGTACCGATATCATCGGAATAAACTAACAACTGAGAAACGCGAGCATTGCTAGGTACTTGAAACATAACGTACTTAGATGTCGAGCTGTCTCCGTTTGCGACTTCGACGGTTCCTACGTTTTCACGTAAAATACCTTCGGTCAGAATCGCGTTAATTTTTACTCTAGGGCTAGCATCACGATTAGTAATACCGCCTGATTTTGTAGTAACGACTGCCATAAAATAGTCCTTTCTTTAGATTATGTTGTTATTAAGCGCAGCTAACTTGAACGACTTTTTCTTCTTCAAGTCTTGTTGCACCAGCGGTCATAAATACATAAGCTTGCCAAGGTAAGCTTTGGATGTCTTTACGACGGTCAATATCTGTAGAGATATCGTTCCATAATCCAAGATAGACACCACTTTTTGCGTACACAGGAACTAAGTCGTATGTTGATGTTTCGACTAGTTCTGAGTGAACAAAGTTGATGCCTAAGAAGCGCATGATTTTTCCTTCGACTAGAACGGGTTTATCGTTGAAGTCTGTAGAAATCACTTGAGCTTCTGCTAGAAGATTATCGTGTTGTTTTGCTTTTACAACACAAGTGAGTTGGTTCATTGGGTCATCAAGGTCAAGGTCAGCAGCCATGAGAATTCTTTTTGCTTCTCTTAATTTAGCTACAGTTAGACCAGTGTTTGAAGATGCGCCAAAGTTAACAGCAACTTTTTGAGCAGCTGGTAACACTGTTGCAGTGCTTCCCGTTTCGCCTGTTTGGTTCGTGCCGTTAATTGCAGCAAGAATCAATTGGTCGAATTTACGTCCAGCAGCAAATACTGCGTTTTGAACGTAAGATGAAGTTGGGTCATTTAACAAACGAAGTTTGTCATAGCTATCGATTAATTGTGGTAAATCGAAATCGCTTGGGAACACCCAGCGTCTATCAAGAGCTGCATCTACGCGGCCCATTGCGCCAAAGCGACCAATGACTTGTTGCATTTCGATAGCACCAATTTGGTCAACTGGGCTAGCTTGTTTACCAATATGACTTCCAGTCATAACAGTAGAACGTAGTTTACTTCCTTTTTGTTGAAGCAACAGTTGGATATTTGTCGCAAACTGTTGCACAAAATGTGTAGGTATATTTACAGACATATGCGTCTCCCTCTTTTAAAAGTTTAGATTTTTGTTTTGGTTAGCTTATCCGCAATGTCTTGCAGGGCTAGAAATTTTCACTGTCTTTCCAGTGTGTCGGCCTGGCTCTTAAGATAGGTTTTCAGAGTTCCCAGTCTTTCGAGGTTTTGATTTAACCTCTTTTTGCTTCTCATCTTGAAACTCGAAAATGTAATTTTCTAACTCTCTTGCACGAGACACGGCTTCTGCGGCATCGCGACCATGTGTGTAAGTGAGCTTGATAATCTCAAGACGAACTAAAGCCCTATCCATCTAAAAATACTACACGCAACTTATTAAAATAACAATATCAGCTTTTATTCTGGATACGCCATTTGATGTAGACGATTCATTTCTTCTCGTGCTGACATCTCTCCACTCATGAATCGTTTAGCAAAATCATTATCTGATTTTAATAACTGGATTCTATGACGTGCGGCTTCTGGAGTCATCACTCCAAATCCTTGCTGTTGAGAACTTGTTACAAATCCATGCTCACCAAGTTTACTTCCAACGTTATGCATGAACTTAATTACTCCAGTCCATCCCATCGCGTCTTCAAGTTTATCGATAGTGTCATTATCAATACCGAATTCTTTGGCAGCATTTCTTGCGACTTCCATATTCTTATCAAAAGCCATTCCCCATTCTTGTTTTAATGAAGTTTCTTGAGCTGCGATATTTTGATTATTGCTTTCTACTACTTGCTTTGCGTTATTTTGGACATACTCATTCCATTTTGCAGCAATCTTTTCACCTTGTGATTTACTTAATCCTGCTTCATGAAATATTCCTTTTGCCCATTTCGCAAAATTATCATCCGCAACCCCTTGAGGAATATCAATTTTATAATCATCTGCTTTATCAGGACGGCCTAGCTTTTTATAAACTTCATTCCATCCAGCTTGGTCATCAGGTTTCTGTGGTAATTTTACTAACTTATCAGGCCCAGCGCCGTGAATCTTTTCTAGATTACGATAAGATTCTGTAATAGCGGCAGGGTCTTTAAATCCTTTTGCCGATACCCAACCCTTTAATTCGTCATTAAATCCAGATGTCCAGTCCTGTGTAGGTGCTGGAGTTGTTGTAGGATTGCTTGCTAGCGATTCACCAGTTGCTGCTGGAGCAGTGCCTTGTCCGTCTGTGACGGGGACATTTTCTACTATCATTGTGAGTCTCCTTTAGTACCGAACAATTCCCATAATTGTTCAGGCGATAAATTTAAATGTTGTTGAATTCGAAGCCATACTTCACGCCTGCCCTCAAGCATTGCGTGGGCTCTTGGGTCTGGAAGAAATGTAGTTTGATTGGCTCTGCAAAACTTTGCCAAATCTTTAAGGACTGCTTGTGCGGCTTGATTGTTTTTATCGAAGGTTTGTAAGTACGAAAGCCTACGACCAAATAAAAATTCTTTCGCTCTTTTTATTAAATCCATAACTACCTAGGTGCCTGATTCTTCTGTGCTACGGCACCAGCTTTAATCATCGCAGCTGCAGCAGGGGCCGCTTGAATCATTTGTTGCTGCTGCGCTTGTTGAGCTCTCGCTGCTCTCATTTCTTCTACTTGCTCTTGCGACCTCATCCATCTTTCAGGTACTGCTTGGATGGTTCCCATCTCTGGGATGATTATGTCCCAATCAAAATAATCGAGAGGGCTTGGGTCTTGCGTTACGTTCACTACATTGATTGCTGTCTCAACTGTTCTCATTAAACCAGAAGCTTCTTCTGCTCTCTGGGCACGTGACAATGGTGAGTCGTACTCAATGCGATACTCACCACGGGCTTCTATTAAAGCTCCTGGCATTGGGGGAATAAGTCTTTGTCTTGTTAAAACATCAATTTCTCTCTCGATGAGAGGCCCAAGATATTCTGATTGCTGTCTACCAATTGTTGGAGCAAGTAAAATTCCTTTTTCTTTCGTTCGCTCTAAAACTTCGGTAGCAGTCATCTGCGGAGATTCGGTAAGAATTTGGAAGATGGTAATTAGGAAAGCGTCGTTGATGAGATTTCGTTCTTCTTCCATCATCTCTTTACCAACTGCTACGCTACCTATTGGAAGTGGCTGAACTAGAGGAACACCATCGGCGGTAATACCACCGAAGTTTATAGAACCAGGTTTTAAAGAAAAACTATCTAAGACACCGTCATCATGGGCAAGTAGTACTGGGTCTACAGCACGATGCCCTTGTTTGAGCATTGTTTTTTTCTGCTCATTTAAAGTTTTAATAGAAGGCAGTACATCCATTGCTGGGCTTCTACCGTAAACTTCACCTGGTGCTTGCTCATATCTAGATATTGCATATGGAAACGAGGTAAAACCCCCTTCATCGACGACGGATTGGTCTTGAATAGAAACATAGTAAGAGCCATAAGGCATCCCTTTATAATCTTTCCTAGACATATCCATGTCAGTTCTAGGTTTTACACAATGTAAAAATTCAAAATCTTGATTTTGATTTGTCTCTAGAGCAGCTCTGCATCTTTCAGGTGCTTTCTTTCCCCATTTTTGAATTGCTTGTCGTGCAGTTAATTTAAAATATCTAATTGCTTTATCAACAATGCCCTGGTGATTTTCAGAGAAATAAATCTCTGCAAGATGAATGTTTCGATATCTAATACCTGCTTCGTCTGCTAGCTCATCTACAAACATACAGCCTGTGCCATATGCACCAAGCGATTTATAATTTTGTTGATTTTGAGAAGCAAAGTTTGCTTTGGGTGAATACCTGTATTTAAAAAGAATTCTATTTATTTCATCAAACCAAAGCCTAACTTCTTTATCTTTATTAAGGTTCATGTCAGATGCCATGAGCCTGTGCCAGGTTTGATTTCTTGGAGTAAGTAGAGAATCTAAAATTGCAGAGAAGCGACTTAGGGCAATTGAAGCTGTAGAGTCAAAGATAAATTCTGTTTTCTTTTCTCCGCCCGCTCCATTTCGACCTTGGGACATGAACATGTCTGTGTGTGAAGGGATAACTCTTTCAGCTATTTCCTTCCAGTGAGTTTCAAAATTACCACGGTCTCCCGAAAGTAACTGGTACTCCCTAATAATCTCAGAAGCTTTATTGTCCATTTTCATAGGTTATTCTTTTTTTTAAGTAGAAAGCGTACGTCTTGCAGTAGTTGCAGGCGTACTGGTTAAAGTGCCCGCACTTCCACCTACGATTGTAGATGCTCTGCCTTTAATTTTTCTTTCTGCTTCTGCAGCATCAGCTTGAGCTTTAGCAACGGCTGGGTCTGTTGGTGAAGGTGGTGGTGGTGGTACATAACTTTGCGGTCTAGTTATTCTTTGATTCGCCATAAAAACTCCTATTTTAAATAATGCTTATCTTTTGGTTTTTGGCTGCCAGATGTTTGTAAAATATCTGGAGTAACAATTTCTTGTGGGGGCGCAGGTGGTGGTGGAACAGGTGTGTTGTTTTTACTTGTTGTTACATCCCCAGCCATAAGTCCCCTTTTTAAAATTTAAAAACTTTATTTATTATCTAATAAATCTACAGCGATTCCTAATTCATGCAAAGGAACCTCAACTCCAAACTTAGCAGAGCTTGTTAAAGTTCCTTCTATTTTTATAGTTTTGCTTTCGATTAGAAAATCTTTTTTGGGGTCAGGTTTTGGTGCTTGCGGATTGCCGCATGATATTACTAATCCCAATACTAATAATGATAATAAATATTTCATTTTTTCTCCATTCTATTTAGGAAGAATTGAATCATTTCCTTTGCATCTTCTACTGAGTATTTAGCATCTGGCTGTATCGTTATTTTTAATTTCATTGAAGGCGAAAGCATTTCGAAAACTTCTGGTTCTGTTTTTACGCCTCGACAGTTTTTTGCTTCTTTATGAATCCCGCAAATTAATTGTTTATTCTTATTTGCCCAAGAGGTTACAAATGATTTAAACGCACTAGTAGAAGTGCTACTTAAATAACTTGTAGTAGCAATATTACCTCTGGAGTTTACAGAAACAACCACACGTTTTTTATCAATTGGATTAATTAAAAATGCAGGCCCGCCAGAATCACCATAACAAAGAGCAGCACCAGGTTGTCCACCGTTTGTAACGATATCATTGTCGCTACCAGAAGGAAGACCAATAATTTTGGCCTCTCCGACTCTGTAAATTCCATCATTTCCCCCACTACCACCAGGTTGAGTACAGCCATAACCAGTAAGTAGTAGCTCATTGCCTTCCTTTAAAATATCTGGGTCTTGATTGATTACTTCATATTGAATGTTAGCGACTGGTTTATTTACTACACAAAGTGACCAGTCTGCTGTGGCGTTAACCAAATCTGTAAACTGAGACACCTGTCCTTTTTCAATTGCTTCTTTTACTCTTGACCAAGCTGCTTGGCTATAAAGAGGTGAGTGAGTACAGGTGCTTGAATAATCAACGCCGCCTGCTTTAAATTTTGCGATACCACCATCACGTACGCAATGTGCTGCAATAAGAAGCGTTCGTTCTCCGACTACTGTGGCAGTACATCTTGAATTTCCCATTTGTGCATAAACGCTTGCAGGAAATTCTTTTGGGTCAGCGGGTCTTCCTTTAATTAATGTCTGGTCTATTTTTTCTGCAGTTACTAAAAGACTAAAAAGCCCTAGTAGAAATAATTTCATTTTAAACGCCCCCAAAAATTACACAAATATATTTAATACTATCAGCCAAATATACTATAATCCATATCTTTAGCTTGTCGTGTTCTATTTGAATTCTTATAAGACTTTGTATCGTGCCTTGCAACATTTACTGCAAACGTACAACATAAAGCGTCAGCGTCATCTGGTGATGCAAATCCTCTGTGCTTCATTTGTTCTTTTGTTTCTAGCATCTGTCTATCAGAAGTTCCCATAAATCTATATTCTGGAGAGACAAGGTCAGTCATTAAATGTTCATCCGAATCTATGCACGCACCATTTAACCACTCGCGCATTTTCGCCCACATCTCTGTTCTTTTATTTGCCCACTCTGGAGCATCTGACTTAGAACCAAACCATACTTCATGCACTTTGAAATTCATTTCTCTAAGTCTATCGATAATTCCTGTACCGTTACCCGCATCGATACAAATCATATCGACTTTATATTCTTGAGCGAGCTTTGCCACGGTGTTAGCGACATACATATTATCAGCGCCTTTTAATTTAAAAGGCGGGATGGTTCTAGCGTCTCTACCACGACGAAATCTAATTACTGTTTTGTCATCTCCAAAACGAGCAGGGTCTACACCCATAATAAGTGGAGCCCATGGATCCATTATTAAATCTCTATGAACTGCATCATCTACTATTTGACGAGAGATAAATTGTTTATCGCCTTGTTTTGGGAATTGTCCGTAAACCTCAACGCGTGCTTCGTCTGAATCTTCACCATTTTGTTTTATGATAGCTTCATAAACTTGTTTGTCGTTATCTTCAATCGTTCTACAATCGATGTAACGTGTATGCCAAAATTCTCGGTTTTTATGAAAACACTCAAAAAAAGCACCTGTATTTCTTCGTGGGTTTGAAAAAGCAAACTGATAACGATGTAAAACTTTCTCTGTATAAAATCCATCGGTCACATCCCAAATTGGTTTTGGAATACCAGATGCTTCATCAAAAAGTACCATCAAACCCTTAGGATTATGAGCTCCAGCAAAGCCTTCTGGTTTCTCTTCATTCCATAATTGAAAGTGGATGTAGTAATACTGCGAATCGATTTTAAGCTGATTCTTAAGTGCTGTCTGTAACCACTCACTTGGTCTTACATACTCTGCTGTTTTTTCAAACCAAGACTCGTTAATAGAAAGTGTAAGCCATGCGCCAAGTTCTGGGCCTGTACGGGTACGTAATTGTTCTTCGTTATTTGCAGAGATAATTGTGGTTGAGCCAAGTTGAGTGCTAATCATCCAGTGTGCAAGCCATGAAGAAAATGCAGACTTTCCAGAGCCCCGACCAGAAGAAGTAGCAGACTTATAAACTATAGGGTTTTTACCCTCAGCTATTAATATTTTATTTTTACGAATATGGTCTGTGATTTTTTGCAGCTCATCTCGCTGCCAACTACGTGGCCCTTTTTTATCATGAAGTGGGGTGTTCTCTTGTCCCCATGGATAAACAAACATTACAAAGTTTTCTAAATTCTCAGATATCTGAGGGTCCAAAATTTCTGTCATTAATGCTTTTTGGTCTCGTGCTGAAATCAATGGATATCACCGTGTGGATGTTGTTCAAACATCAGAATAGTAGATATTAATGTTTCGGGGTCTTCTGCATTATCCCAATCGTGATACGCTTTTGCTTCTATAGGAAATGCAAATGATAATCTCTCAAATTCAAAAGGCTCTGCCATTTGAAATAGCGCGTAGAGGTTAGAATAAAAACTCGTCTCATCACCCTCTTGCCACAACTGTAAATCTTTCATTGCAGCTTGATAGTCTGTAAATTCTATCTGACCTCTACTATTAAGTTCTCTCATAGAAAAGCACTGACAATTCTTCTCACTGCTTCGTAAATCACGACTGCACATATCATCATTATTCCACTGCGTTTAATTCTTGCCCATGGTGTGTGTTCTTTCCATTCTTCTTCTGGAGTCATGTAGAAAAATAAATGCGCCACGGTAGCTCCAACAGTAAACGAAAAGAGTGGTGATTTAAAGCCTACATTGATTAAGAAATTAGAAACAGAAGAACCCGTTCCACCGAATAATACAAACCCCAAGTCTACTAACGCACCTGCAATTAAAAAGATAAAAACTATAAGCCCAGTACGGCTCATAGTCATTTTCATCTCGCTCATTTGTGCCCCCAATAAAAAGCCCCCGTTAAGTTTGTGGTAGTTAAATAACGAGGGCCAACTTGTTAACTAAAAAGCAAGGTCTCTGGTCTTACTTTTTGTAGAAATATTCTAACACGTTATTGGGGTCTTCGTTAAATAGCTTTTTCATAAGCTTTAAGACCTCTTTAATTTGAGCAATATTAACTTGTTTTTTCTTGCCCTCTATCTCGGATATTATTTTTGCAAGTTTATTTCCATTCATGTTTTTCACCTTTCGTTATTCCATTTCATATTTATATTCTAATTCTTCTTTAAAAATTTCTCTTAATCCATTTAGCGCGAAATTAATTTCTGATAGCCTTAGTGTGCATTCATTTACATCGTGCCATAATTCATTGTGATATTTATTTATTAATTGCTGCATTAAGATGAGCTTGTCTTTTTCTAACTTATCTATGTAAGCCTTTAGCTTCATTATTGTTATCTTATTACAAATCTCTCTCATATCAAACTTTTGCAGGGCCAGTCGCGACTCTGGCTAACTCTTATCCGTTTAAGTTTTTAAGTACCGACTATCAGAGTTTATGACGGACCTACTCCAACGTCCTTGCCGTACTACGTGTCTCCAGTAGAACTTGATTCCGCTTTAGCGAAGTTTCAGTCGGTTCTACAGCGCTTTCCCACGCCGCCTGCAAAACTTATCTATCCTTAACTTCGTGACAACTGACAGTATAATTTTTTCCTTCGTACTGAAACATCCTAGGAACTTTTAATTTACTGAGCCACTCCATAAACATGTCATTAGAAATATCCGCCATCTCTAGCCCCATACACCACTCCCAATGTCTTTCATCAGGACACCCACATGGATAAATATCTGGTAAACAAATATCTAAAGGCATTTTCATTTATGCAAATTCTCCGTATTGATAAGCTTTACATCCTTATCACATCCCATACAGTTAAATTCAATTTCTGATTCTTCTCTAGGCATCGCAAATACAGTCTTCTGTCCACACTCACATTGAAACCTATAAATATCTCCGTCTGTATTTTCCCAATATGTAGGCTTTAATTTCTCAAGAGTGTTTCTTGTATCGAGTCTCATTTTGGATTCCTGAAAGTAAGGATTAAAAGCATCATGTACATATCACACAGAAAAGATTTGATTGGAGATTTCAAAGATAGAGGACTGTTGCCCTCAATTGCAAAATGAGAAAACCACGCTAGCCCGTAACCAATAAATATCCCAGAAAAACAAAACCAATAAGTGCCGTAAATAATCCCAGTAACAACAGTATATATTCCGATGGCACTTCCAACAGCATGGAACAATCTTGTCGGATAGAATTGATGAGCTTCTTTATACTTCCCCCAAAAATCATTCATGTGTCCCCTCTAATATTTTAAATTCCTTTTGATGCGGCTTCAAGAAAGCGTTTTAATGAACCACTGACAGAAGATATTTTCGCCTTCTCACATAATCGCTCATATTCTCTTCTAAACTTACGGTCTTTTAATTGAGAATTGCAAACAAAAGCGGAGCATAAAGGCCTGTGTTCTGGTGAAACCACACAACCGCTATCTCCCATAAATGGTACTTTATGAGAATCTTTCCATGGATAACTCACATCATCTGGGAAATTATCGCGAACCATTTCACAAAACATTCTATCGCAACATCTATACTGTTTATCTTTTTCAGGGACTACACAGGTTTCACATTTTTTTTTAGTGATATCTGATAGCTTCGTAAATGCTTCTTTAGTATTCATTTTCCTCTCTGTGGTGTCACGATTACTTTGGGTTCTAACTTTGTGACTACAACGTAATTGTCGGTAACGGTAACTCTAAGGTCTGGTCGTTCTTTTAAGAACGTCACAAACTGTGGATGCTTTGGTCTATCGATTACTTGCACTTCACCAACGTTCATTGCATTTGCACGTAGCTCAATGCCAAGACGTAAATCTCTGTTCTCAATAAATGGGTCAGCGATGAGTTGAAGAAATAGAGCGCAGGTCATTTTATATTCTCTCGAATCTTTTCGATAAATAAATCCCAATCTTTTTCTAGCTGTAAACATGGTGCGATAAAATGCTTGTGCTCTTCATCTGTTGACTGCATTGCAATACACGTAAGTGTCCCTTGAGTTTCTCCAATAAGCGTGTGCATCCACATCCATTGCTCTATCGTGAGAGTAACCTGCAATTTACTTTTTTTTATATTCATCTCGGATGTATTTTTTTGGTGTTGAGCATAGGCCTCTCGCGCAGTTTTTTGCATTTCATTTTGAACTTTATCTAATTCCTTGCCTTTAAATCCTGTAGCTTTACCTGAGAACTTCATTCTTTTATCTCACGGAATTTAAACCAACCCTCTTTTGGATTGGGAGATATATGCTCACAATATAGGTCTGGCGATGGATTTATCCAAAGCACCTGTTTTGGTTTCTTTTTAATAAGACGACGGCATTGTTTGTAGTGAACAATATAAGTCGTTTCTTTACACACTACTTTAATTAAACCGTCTTCACTAATATCAGAAATAGTCCCAGTATCTTTTACTTCACATTGATAAACTCTAATTCTATCTCCGACTTTAAACTTCATTTTGGTTTCCCACACTTTATACAATGAGTTGTTTTGTAAGTAATAGGCCCATCTCCCCATTCAAAAAGATGCTCTCCATTGTCACACTGACGTATTGTTTGAGAGCTCGTAGTTAAAGTAGTCTCTTGATTGTTGCAAACTAAACACCCTGGTGTGATAGGCGAATAACACCTACTGCAATTCGGACACGTCCATCCCAGGTTCCATGACACTGTCTGCATCATTTCTCCTCCTTGAGCTTATCGACCTTGGATAAAGTATCCATGATTACAGCCCATGAATAAGATATCGGCGCTGGATAATCTAATTGTGGGACTCCAATATTATCTCTTGCGGTCTCTAAGGCCTCATACATCAACTTACAGGCAGGAGCTAAGATGCGGGCGGCTTCCGCTAAAGTACAATCTGCACCTGCAGGAGTTTCCAATACTTCATCGCACAATTCTATAAGCTTCATTCTTCTTTCTCGTCTTTAAAGAATGCTTCTAACCACTTCCAAAATGTCTTCTCAGTCTCAAATACAAACCTACTACTTTCAAAAGGCTCTTTTAATAAACTTTCACCAGACTTTTTTACTCTTACTAAGTATCCATTTTGTAGTTTAGTAATTATTATTTTCTTCTCAAAACTCATTAATCACACACCTTTGTTACTTTTTTAATGTTTAAATTTAATGGCGCGTTAAACACCGAATCTTCTTTGTTATCTTTCTCTAACCCTTCTAAGAATTCGTATGCTTTACTCCCGTCATTAATCTGTCCGTCTTTATATTGCTCGTAATAAAACTCAGCCATCTCAATCGCCTTATCTAGCTTCTCGATGAGCCATATAATATCTTCACCTGGACTATCTTTTTTAATATGTAATAAAAAAGTGCCACCATACTTATTTTTAATCTCCTCAAGCCTCGTCATTGTAAAATTTCTCGCATTTGTTTTTCTTGCTTTAACCGCTCAGACTTCTTCTCCCCACATAAAGCCGAATCAGATTCTTGCACCTTCCTACGAGCTCGTGTCACAGACTCCATCGTTGGTGTACTCTCATTCATCAATATCTCTCTGAATTTCATATACGCTTCATCACCAATACTTGTCTTTAACCCGTGATAATTCACCAAATACGCAAGCCACAATAATTTATCACTGTCCCTCGTCGTAGGATAAAGCTCGAGCAATGCCCTCACCTTAGACATCGATGTAATAAATCCATCAGACATCTTCATTATTTTTTATTCCTGCGATTAGACTCAAGAATTGGAAGCCCTGCTTCGGTAGGAATATAAATAGTCTCGTTCTTCCCTTCTGATAAATTATGAATCCATAAATATTTTAAATAATTTTCATTGTCCTTAAGTGAATTACCAATAATCTTATTCGCCTCTGCAACTCCCTTGGCTCTCTCCACTTCCGCTTGTGCTAAATTCTTTGCCGCCTGTAATTTACCTTCCGCCTCTAATATCTGTATCTTTCTCGAACTCTCTGCCTCTGCATACTTCGCCTCTCCCTCATACCTCTTTAGCCACACTTCCATCGGCCCAAATGCACAGCCACTTAATAAAAATACAACACTTAACTTAATTAGATTTTTCATTTTATTTCCTCTCTCAAAATCCTATTCAGATTTTCTTCTTTAAGCTCTCTCTCAACTCTTCCACTTGCTAATTCTTCCGCAATATTCTCTACCGCTAGTAAAATTTGATTTAATAAAAAAGCAATATGGTTCATTGTTAAAATCTCAATTTCTTTCTTCTGCTGTGGGTTTATCTCCATAACCTCATCGCCATTTCCTCTGATAATTCCCATGGCTACTCCTTCAATAAATAATCACACATCTCTTTAGACATCTGGTCTCTAATACAAAGCCCTGTTATTTTATTCTTTAAATCTCTATCTTTAACTTGCACCACACTCTTACAAACACATCCTGTTAGGGTGATACAAAACAATATTGTTATTAAGATGATACGGGTCATTTTATCTCCTTAAACTACTCAAGGTTCGCTCCAAATACCTCTGACTCAAATGGCTCTTTAATATCTTCAATACAAACTAGCTTGGCTTTATGAGTGTCTCTATTCATTTTCCTCATGAATAATTGACTACCAAAGTTTTTTGGAACCCCAGATAAAACTTGCCCATAAACAGTAGGTGCCTCTTCTAACCATTCTTTAAGCTTGGCGTGGCAATGTTCTACCAATGCAATATCTAAAGCCTTAGCTTCATCACTTAATTGGTCGTAAGGTACGTCAACTGCAGGCCGTATTGGCCAACCTAATCTCTTAGCTGTTTGTAAATATATTTCATGAAAATCCTCAGGTTTGAATTTCATTCTGAATCCTCATTTCCATAGAATGCGGATTTAATACAATCAAGTCTGTAAGTAAGTGTTCTAACTTCTCCCTCAAGTCTCTCGATATATTCCTTATCCTTTAACGTAAGTTTAATTTTTTGTTGAACCGTAACTTTTTGAGTTTGTGCATCTTGAATTAAAACAGGCTCTGACTTCTCTACAACCAAGACTCCGCGCTTTAACATATCCTCTAATTGCTCTAGCATTATATCTTCCGTATTCTTGGATACAGTTTTTAATAAATCACCAACCTCTGTTAATCC
>JACCDG010193102.1_pt1 | contig 39573 bp, 37 predicted proteins | sample 7442471 | NCBI WGS metagenome assembly JACCDG01 (sample SAMN15323444, study PRJNA562643) | freshwater metagenome | isolation source: river surface water | place: USA:Blue River Watershed | collected 2017-08-17 | reverse complement strand
TGTCCCACGACCAAAAGGCTGGAACAGTCCGTCGCTTGAATGGATGGATGACAAAAACATTCTAAAAAAGAAATTGATAAAAGCTGGGCTTCCTACAGCAAAAGGAGGTATCGTCTTTACAGAGCAAGGGGCCCTTTCACTATTCAGCCAACTAGCCTCCCCTGTTATTATTAAACCCCACCTAGGAACGCGTGGTCGTCACACCACTCTCTCGCTTGTAACACAAGAAGACGTACTGCGAGCATTTGCTATTGGCAAGGAGATAGCGGTCGGGTTAGTTCTTGAAGAAGAGCTACGCGGCGATCTCTACCGCGTGACTCTCGTTGGAGGCCAGCCGGTTGCAGTCGCAAGAAGAGACTTTCCTTACGTTACAGGAGATGGCGTCTCCACCATAGAGGAACTCATAGCTATAACGAACTCAGACAAAAGAAGAGATGGTTTTTCCTTTTATCCAATTCTTGATAATGACAGAATGGCTCACCAACTCAATTTACAAAAGTTAACGAAGAGCAGCGTTCCCGAAAATGGAAGACTTGTAATTTTAAATGATAAAGTTAGTCGCCTACACGGAACAACAACAGTTGACGTTACCGAGACTGTTCACCCCGAATGTATGGGCCTTTTCAGAAAGATTGGGGCATTTCTTGGGGATGCGGTTGTTGGCATTGATTTTATTATTGGGGACATTACCCGGTCACCGACTGGACAAAATAGATATGGCGTTGTTGAGTGTAATGCCATGCCCTATATTGACCTTCATCACTACCCATTTGAGGGAAGGCCACGCCCTGTTGCACAAGAACTGTGGAAACTGTGTTTTCCTGAACTAAAGAATAAATTCTAGCGCTGATGTAAACATTGGAGCGTGCCGCCATCTTGAAGAAAACCTTAATATATGGTAGTATTTCACTACTTAGTTATTGTGGTAGTTTCTGACATAGCCACTAAAACTAAGGAATTGGCCCCATCGTCTATCGGTTAGGACATCGGCTTTTCATGCCGGTAAGCGGAGTTCGACTCTCCGTGGGGTCACCTAAAGCAGCTAGCACGAGTAGCTTACTAAAAAGCCTCCATTGTGGAGACTTTTTAGTTTCTTTAATTAAGACTGAAAAATGATAAAATTAATTTGTGACCAAAAAGCGACATCATACAGTACCAAAATGTTACCTAGAAAACTTCACTGACAGTGATGGTTTTGTTTGGGTTTTGGATACAAAAGACAACATCTTCCGTATTAAGCCTGAAAACATTCTCCTTGAAAACCACTTCTACACCATCACACTCAAGGACGGTGAAAAGAGTTTGGTTGTTGAAGACACTTTAGCCAATATTGAGGGAGCATACATCGCAATCTTTCAGAATAAAATTGAAAAAGAGCTTCCTCTCACCAACGAAGAAAGAGCAGAGGTTGCAGTCTTTATAGCGGCGCTTTACATAAGAACTTCACCATACAGAGAGGGCCTTCGAGGGGCACTCGGAACTCTTAGGAGTGGCGTGGAGGACTGGGAAAAGCAGTTTGAAACAATGAGTGAAGAATCAAAAAAGGCTATGGCTGCTATTCCGTCTTCTGGTAAGGGTGAATCAATAAGTATTGATGATTTGGATAAATATTTGAGAAACTTCAACGAGCATCATTCTATGAATGTGATAGAGCAGTTGCCCGAAATTGCTCAAATTATATTTGATATGAAATGGGCTATTTGGAAAGACGCTGATAGCAACTTTGTTACAAGCGATGATCCTGTCGTGCTTTTGCGGCCGGAGTCAATTAAAAAGTATGGAGCAAATGCAATCGGTAGCAGACCAGGGCTTCTTTATAAAGATACTGAGTTAACGCTTCCTTTATCTAAGGACAGATTACTTCTAGCAGGATGGATATTAAATGAAAATTCCTACATAGATGTTCCCGGCGATATCGTTCAGAAGATAAATCACAGAACGATAACAGGATCTTCGGATAGAATTATTACCAAATCTCAGAAAGATGCTGAGGCAATAAGAGATAAATATTCGGAGACTAAAGATAAAAAATCTATCTAGTCCAATTAATATCGTATCGGTAGTTCATGTGAGGGTTTACCTCAGTGCGTTCTTGATCAGTTACGTTTCGTACAAAAACCTTATCTCCAGCAAAATCTTCCGCGTAAAAATCGCAAAGTAAGACAAGTGTTGTCTCAAACAGATCTATCATCTCTCCCTGAGATTCAACGACAAATTGAATCAGGTCGATCGACTGAAAGGGACTATTTACTCTCGTATGCTTAATAAGAGGCTGTTCTATTTTCCCTAAATTGTTCATCTTGTAGTTTTCAAATGTAACAGTGCCTGTCGTGTCTGGGTGTTCCATATCACTGCGAACATATCTCAGCCATCCCATCTTTTCCTTTAATTGAGAAATCGCTTTCGTTATAATGTGTTCGGCTCCAAATTTCTGCTGTGTCTGTTCACTAAGTTTTCCCAAAGGATTTTTCTGAGGAATTTCTATAGGAAATAACTTCATTATATCGATCACAATTCCTCCCATGTGATCTATATTTTGAATCAATTCTTTTGCTCTTCGATCGAGATTTTTCAATGCTGGTAAAACAACAGATCCGTCATCTCTCACTCGTCCATTAAAGTGTTGTCGTATTTCTTCATATTCCTCAGCAAGCTTTTTTAATTCATCATTCATGGCGGCCAGCTCTTTAGAGAAAGCTAGGACGAATTGCATGGCTTGTTTTTTGTTTACACTCTCTGGTAGATGTTCTGCGAGAAACAATTCTTTTCCTTGTAATAGAGTTCTGCCTACAATTGCATCATCTGATCCATATGACAAAAGACGCTCCTGAACATGACGAGGAATGTCTCCGTTATTTCTTTGCGGGTCTATATTGTCAGCAAGCATTATTTTCCAAACACTATTTCTTGTGACAACTACCATGCCGTAATCTTCAAGAGCGATCATTTCAGAGATATTTCCATCGCCATCTTCTCCAATTTTTAACATACCACCTTCATTTCGATGTGGTAATTTTTTCATTATTTCTGGATCCATATTTCTAATATATCAAATTTTAAATAGTTTTGTGGCTTCTCATCTAAGCACGAGAAGGGTCGAGGTGATATACTAGTAAGACTCTAATCCGCCTTGCGGGGTAAGAACTCAAATTGGTTCTATCTGTTGAACCCTCACATCAATAGAAGCAAGTCTACCTAGCTTTACGAGGGAAATAGCCAGGAGATCCGTGGCCAACTCTCCGTGACGCCACTACTCGCCTGCGTGGTGATACTTCTCTCCCCTAATGATTGAAAGTGCTCGATATATCTGCTCTGCCAAAATAACTCTCACAAGCATGTGAGGGAAAACAAGTGAGGATAACTTCCAAACATAGTTGGCTCGCTTCTCTACGCTATCACTAACGCCGTACGCGCCTCCAATAACAAAAACGAGTCGCCTAACAGAATCAACCATACGGTTCTCAATAAGTTCTGCCAAGCCTTCGCTCTTTAACTCCCTACCCTTCTCGTCAAGCAAGACTACATAGTCCTCTTTTTTTACATGTTCTAAGATTTTTTCTGATTCTTTCTCTTTGGTGACACCGTGCGGAATAAAAACCCACTCAAGTGGTAACTGTCGCAATATTTTGAGTTGATAATAGTCGATAAGTGGGATTATCGTGTCATCATGATGTTTACCGACGCTAACAATTACAATCTTCATGCTACTTTTTCTTCAAGATTGCTACCAGGTGTTGAGCGAGGAAGCCAACTAAAAATCTGTTCCTAAGAACAAAGACTCTTCCTCCTACAGAACTAATACCTAGTACTTTATTTACAGCAATGCCTGGGATGTTATCACACAAACGCTTCATCATTGGATATGACCATAGCCGAAGATGCTCAGGCGAACCAGAGCGCGTCGGATCCATTAAAGAGTCATGATGTTCTTCAAGAAAGAGAAACTTTACTCGTCTCATAATATTAAAAGCGTTCGGAGTAGTAATGACTCCAATGCCAGAAGTGACGAGTACGTCCGACATTGTCTTTACAATTTCTTTGTGAGTATAGGTGTGTTCTATTACCTCAAAGTTAGTAGCTATATCAAACTTGGCGTAATATTCTTTTGGTAGATTTTCTGGGTAGTCGTTAAAAACTTCTATACCATAACGTCTAACGACCTCGCAGTTCTCTTTGTTGGGGTCTACCCCAGCCACTTCAGAAGTAACATCTTTAAGATGCAGCAAGAAGCTCCCAGAGCCACAGCCAATATCAAGCACTTTTTTATGCTTAAACGACATAACCTTGAGAACTCCTTTATGCCAAGTCCCAAGCTTCTCCGGGTCACCATCTACCACCGTCTTCTTTGTGTAATCGATCATAGTTGCATTATTATAGCATTAGCTTAAAAGTTTTATATATTAAGGCTAATTTTGGTATACTTGGCCAATGATTCTTCTTGCTATAGAAACTAGCTGTGACGAGACTGCTGTATCGGTAGTCAAACGCATACGTGGAAAAAACGTTCGTTTTGAAGTGCTTTCAAATAAAGTACTGTCACAAATCGACCTTCACAGAGAGTACGGCGGGGTGTTCCCCGCTCTTGCAAAACGCGAGCACGCAAAAGCAATAACCCAACTTATCGCGGAAGCTCTTGGTGAGGCAGAAGTCCTGGTTGAAAGAACTAACACCTACCATATTCCGAGTAACGAAAGAAAGAAGCTTGAAGCGTTATTAGAGAAAGAACCTGAGATGATGAGTGCAATGAAAGTGCTCTTTGAGGGAATACAGAAGCCTGCAATCGACGCGATAGCAGTCACTGAAGGACCAGGACTTGAGCCTGCACTTTGGGTGGGAATCAATGCAGCGCTTGCGCTTACTACTGTGTGGGATATTCCTATCTATCCAGTCAACCACATGGAAGGACATATTGTAGCGGCGCTACTTACTCAGAATGACACCTTTTTTGAACTATCCCCTTTTGATCTACCGGCCTGCGCACTCCTCATCTCAGGCGGGCACACAGAGCTCGCACACATGCCACGTTTGCGATCGTACAAAGTAATAGGTAAAACAAAAGATGATGCAGTCGGTGAAGCTTTTGACAAAGTGGCTCGCATGCTTGGACTCCCCTACCCGGGTGGACCAGAGATTTCAAGACTTGCAGAACAGGCAAGAAAGGAAAGTCTGGTGGTAAGAGAAGACCTGAGGCTACCAAGGCCAATGCTACACAGTAAGGATTTATATTTTTCTTTTAGCGGACTAAAGACATCCGTTTTGACCAAGGTTAAAAAGGAAGAAAACTTAGATGAAAAGGTTAAAAAAATGTTGGCGCTAGAGTTTGAAAACTCAGTCACTGACGTTATCGTATCTAAAGTAAAACAGGCCATCTACGAGACGGGCTCAAAAACACTTATTATTGGTGGTGGCGTTAGCGCTAACTCACATATCAGGTTTGCACTCAAACAACTAGCTGACAGTGAGGGATTCTCGTTATTTATCCCGAACAGAAATCTTTCTACTGACAACGCTCTTATGATTGCTGCTACCGGACTCTTGCACATCTTCAACAACGAAAAACCTCGAACAAAGATGAGAGCGAATGGTTCCTGGTCAGTCGCAGACTGTTAGCCACATCAACAAAAAAATCCCTTACGGGATTTTTTTGTTATCCTTTTAAGGGTCACGCTCACTTTTGGTGAGCAGTGGCTAACTCCAAAGATAAATGCCTATGTGAGCGCAGTCGCTCACCAAAGGTGGGCGCGACCGGCTGAAAGACAGTGTACTATAGTCAACCCTTTCCTTCAACATTACTAATGATTTATTAAAATACCCTTATTATGTATCACGCATGGGTATGCACAAAAACGTAAATAGCCATCTTGCGATGACTATTTGCGTTGGCATTTATTTATCTTTGTTGTAAGTTAACCTTACAGCACTCACCCTTATAGTATATCGCTCTTACTTTGTCGGCGCAAGAAGCTGCTTAATATAAGCATCAATCTGGGCAGCGCTTTCTGGACTTTTAGCTTTAAGTTCCTGGAGAAGCTCTATCGCTTGAGTTTTTTGGTTAGTTGCAAGCAGTCCAGAAATAACGTCTTGGTCTACTTCCACTGTCTGACCCTTAGAAACAGCATACTCCCTAGCTGCCTTATAGTCTCCAGCATACGCCGCACTTATCAATAGCCACTTCTGCGCATCTCTACAATGTACCCCCAAGTCATACGTAGACTTTCCTAACGCGTACCCTTCAGCAAACTTCTGCTGTATCAACTTAGCACGAATAAGATCATACGAGATCATTTGCTTATTAGGTGCTAACGTGTGAGCTTTAGTTAACACTTCATCAGCTGACGCAGCATCTCCTATACCATTGAAGAAGAGACCATAGAGTGAGAGCATTCGTACATCTTCTTGATATCTTGGGTATGAATCTGCAACGTCCTTCTTGGCAGCAATAATAAGGTTGTTGAGCGCTTGCACAGAAGCTTGTTTGTCACCCTGAGGCATGCTGTCAGGCAACTTAATCTGCGCCATTCTTGGAACCATCTGAAGGAACTGTTCACGTGCCTCAATGCTTCCTAGGGTATTCATTGCAATTGCGTTTGTGAAAGAGTCCTGTTGGATCTTAACTGCGTCAGCGAAAGGCATTGTCTGCATATATTGACTAATGCTCATAGCTTTTATGACGAGACCATTAAGTACTAGAGGTCTATAGTTAACATAATACATAACTACGAGCATCATAATTCCAATGATTGGAGCCACGAGGTAGGTCAAAGAGTCAGCTGAAAGCAACGCCTTGCCGTGAGTTATCCCGTTCTTGGTTCTTACAGTAACGTACGCCAAAAGTGCGAAGAATAGAATGTAACTAGTAAGGTTATCGAATACGAAGATATTGTGCACGAAGTAACCCGCGAGAGCTCCTGTTACTATTGCTTTCTCGAGTGTCGGCATTTCATTCTCTCTTCTCCACATATACCAGAGAGTTACTGCGTAAAGGGAGAGGTATGAGAGCAAGCCGAGAATACCTCCGGCAACCAACCAGTCAAAGAACACATTGTGTGATCTGTCGTACCATGGTTCTAGGTTACACATCTCCTTCGCTAAGAACTTGCGAGCATAGACATGGCTGAAGTTGTCCTGTCCATAACCAAGAAGTGGTCTTTCTTTCCAAGCTTCGTAGCTAATTTTCCAAACTGAGAAGCGACTTGCTGTTGTGATATCCCCAAGAGAAATTGTTGCGAAGCGATTGAGTGTTGGTGAGGTCTTAATAAATGTCGTGTCTTTAAAAACAAAGATTGAAGCAATGAGGATGGCAACTGCTGCAATACTCTTCACAAAAAGCATTCGCATCTTTCCTTTTTCAACAAGAGCAAGGATACCAAGTGTCACTAACCCACCCAAGACTAGTCCAATGATTGAACCACGAGTACCTGAGTAAAAAACACCAACCATGTTAGCAACAATGAGTGCTGGGTACCCCCATGACTTCTTCGGGTCTTTTGACTGTGACCACATGACAGCAGCAATGAAAACATACATCAAACAGAAGACTCCAAAATATGCTGAGTTGCCGATGGTAGCGTCAATACGATTTTCGCTCTGGTGAATTGGGAAACGTGCAGAGAACCACGCTGACATTGCAGGGAAAAGTGAAGAGAAGATGACACCCTTTGCGCCAATCAGCTGGAAGAAACCGTAGATAAGCACTAGAATATTGCTCGCAATAAAGAACTTCCAGATGCGCTGCCACTCAGCAAGTGACTTTACCATTACAGTCAAGACAAAGAAGTAAGCAAAGAGGTGAGCGTGACCGACAAAACCTTCCATTCTTTCAAAGTTACTCCACATGCTTCTTTCTGGGTCAACACCAAAAATGTCAGCGACTAGAAGCACTGCGATAAATACCATGTACGCCAAAATAATCGGTGACTTCCTAATATTGATACGATACTGAGCATCAGAAAGTGCAAGAACTGCCCAACCAGCAAGGGCAATCTCGACTAAAAATCTAAAAATTAGGTTTTTGCCTGAGATAAATGGAAAGAAGAGTGAGCTTCCAGTAAACCAACTAATCACATCAAAAAATCCAGCACTCGCTACGTGAAGGACAATAAAAGGAATAATAAGAAGACACGCCCAGACTACTTTTTTAATATAACTTTGCATAAAAATGGTTACTACATTATAGAGCTCCTTTGTTGAGAAGAGTTGTAAAAGAGTGTAGCACGCCTAACTCACTACTTCATATATTGACCAACGGCGAGATACGATGTAAATGCTATACTGTAAACCTATGCAAGAGACAGGTATTCCAAAGGTTATTCACTACTTCTGGTTTGGAAGAAAACCTAAAAACAGCCTTATTAAACGATGTATTGAAAGCTGGCGCGCAACGTGCCCTGACTTCACCATCAAAGAATGGAACGAGGACAACTACGATGTCTACGCGCGCCCTTTCTCTAAAAAAATGTACGAGTCTGGACGTTTTGCTTTTGTTGCGGACTATGCACGTTTAGAGATCCTCGAAAAAGAGGGTGGTTTTTATTTGGATACTGACATGCTGCTTCTTCAAGACCTTTCCCCTTTTACTCAGAATCAGTGTGTGCTAGGTGAAGAAGAACCTGGGATAGTTAGTGCTGGGATGATTGCTGCCACACCTCATCATCCATATATAAAAAACGCCAGAGAGTATTACGACGTAAGTAAAACAGTTATCACAATACCGAGAGCTCTAACAAAAGTATTTGAAGAGTTTAAAGATAAAGACACAATAAAAGTCTGTCCCCCTCACTACTTTTACCCTTTTGATCAAAAGAGCATTAAGCGCTACGTTGGGCAAACGCTACCTGATGATGTCTATGGGGTGCATCTTTGGAATTATTCCTGGGGACACCCACTTAATAAGTTTTTTAAGAAAATTGGTATCTACTCTTTTGGCAAAAGAATAGCTGAGGTTCTAGGGATAAAAGGAATAATCAAAAAGATTCTGCGCTTTATTTAGTACTATGAAATTCAGTATTATTACCCCAACCCACAGAAGAAGCGAGCTCTTACAACGAGCTGTAACGTCTGTGCTTAACCAAACATACAAGGACTGGGAGATTATTATTGTAAACGATTCTCCTCAAGACGAAAGCTACTTTTCTTTTGTTGCGTCTATTAATGACCCGAGGATTAGGTATTATGTAAATGATCGAAATCGCGGTGTTAACTTTTCAAGAAATTTTGCTCTGGAGAATCTTTCAGCAGACTCAAAATGGGTTATTTTTTTAGATGATGATGACTTTCTTGCACCTGACACCCTTAAGAACTTTTCTAACCTGACCCTCCTTCACGGTGACAAAAAGTGGCTAATGACGAACCGGGCTTTAAAAAATGGCCAACCTTTAACTACTGGCGTCAAAGACGGCGTTAGCTACTCATATGCATGGAGCTACCTAATTCTTAAAAAAATTAAAGGTGACGCTACACACTGTGTAGAAACTAAGCTTGTTACAACACATACTGTACGTTTTCTGCAGCACGTAAAACAAGGAGAAGAGTGGTTCTTTTTCTACCATCTTGGGCAGTACGCACAACTGCACTACTCTGACCACAACAGTACAATCAGTGATGGGTACGATGCAGAAGCTGGGCTTAACTTTCGAAAAAGAAGTTTTAGTGAGAGGTATGAGACCCTGGCAAAGATTTTTTATGAAGCAAGTAAAAAAGGTCTAGTAACCCCAACCTTCTTATTCTATATGACACTACGTGCAGTCAAGCTCCTGCTTGGAAAATAGTAATAACGACCCCCCCTATTGACTTACTCTGGTTTAAAAAAGTCGTATTTCTTGAGAAGTTCCTTCGCTTCAGTTTTACTAAGAATACAATTTTCTGATGTGAGTCCAACGTCAGGAAGATTTGAATCTCCATGAATATTTTTGTAATGCATAAGATACATCTTGTTCTCTTGGTCGAAAAACACTCTATCAATCTCTTGAGGGGCAATCATTTGTTCATGAATTTTCTCTGAAATACGTGGCTCTCCAAGTTCCCACTTGAGTCCAAACTCTTCTTCATAAATTTCAAACATATCTTTCACTTTAAGTGACTTCAAATCTGGAATAATGTTATGCCCTGTTGTTTCGAGAGCGTACTCGATACAATCAACCGCCTCATCAATATGAATAACAAAGCGAGTCATTTCTTCACCGTACAGCTTAAGAGAATATCCTCTCTTAATGGAGTCCCAGATAAGGGGTATGATTGACCCTGTTGAGTTAAGAACATTTCCATAAATAACTGATGACAGCTTTGTCTTTTCTTCTTCTGCGTTTAAGATAAATGCCTCACCAGCAACGAACTTCATGGCGCCATAGATAGTTGTCGGCGCGCGGCTCTTGTCTGTAGATACGAAGACAGCTGTTTTTAGACCGTTAGCAATTGCTGCATGTCGTGAGTTAAACGCGCCGCTAATTATAATCTCATTAGCCTCTTCAACGTTTTGGTCAACAGCCTCAATCTGCTTAAGTGAAGCAGTAAATATACCGATGGTATGCCCTTTCATGGCACGGTGGAGGAGGTCACTGTTACGTATATCTCCTACTATACATTTTACTTTTGGATACTTTTTCTTCAGGTAGTAATGCTTCGCTTCGTCACGACTAAAAATAGTGATTTCGTTGTCATTATAAAACCGCCTTACAAGGTTGGATCCAAGATATCCTGCCCCTCCTGTTATAAAGATTTTTTCACCTTTTAGCATATGTACGTATTGATTTTTCTATACTACCAGCATCGCCAGAGAAACACAACTACCCTAAAACCGGTTAAAGTCTTTATTTTAAAGTGCTTTTAGAGACTTTATAGAGAGGCAGTACTGGCGGATTTTGTTATTTCCCGGGGCGAAAGTGTCGTTTTTTACTCTCAACCGGCAACTCTACCCAAAACCCTATAATACTGCTAGTATTAGGCTATAACTTATGAAAATACAGACGATTTCCCTGGCTGTAGTCACCATTCTCAAAGATGGAGAATTCCCCTCTTTCAAAGAGGTTCTTGATACTGTAATACGCGAGAAGCAAGTAAAAAAATTCATCGTCGCTTCGCTTGATACAAAGCACATGAATGAGCTGCTCTTTTTATCCAAACTCTACAAAGAGAAGCTAGTCCTGATTAATAGTCAGCACCTTGCTAGAGGTGAGGCACTTTTTAGGGCGTACGAGGAGCTTAAAAAATATACCTTTGATTACGTGCTCATGTTAGACGGGGAATCAGCACCAGAAGATAACTGGGTTGAGCTTTACTTGAGTAACTTAAAATATTTCAAGGAAGAGGAGCGTGAGCGTATTATCATGATTGGTAACACTGTCGACATTTTTGACAATGAGAATACTTTCTACCAAAGCGGTGAAGCGTCTCTCCTTAGGGACGATACTCTCTTTGACTTATTAAGCTTCAACAAGTTGCGTGTCTTCTTTAAGCACTTCGTGTCAAAAGGAACAGGCTCTCAAAAACCAGTTTTTAAGACAGTCGCAAGTATTGGGAATGGCGCTTTTATCCCCTATTCAGCAATTCTAAAGACGGAGTCACCTGACCGTAACCTTTCGTACTTCGGAGAGGATACAGACTTCGCGTGGAAAATAAAAAAGAATGGCTACTCTTTTTTTAAATGCACACATCCAGTACTAAGAAAACCTTCTACAAAAAAAGAAATAAATAAATCATTTAATCTCTTTAGCGACAAAATGTCTAACGAAGAAGTCTACCGACACATGATGAACTCTGTAGTAATATCACGTAGACACAGTTCTCAAAATAGCATCACCTTGTTTTGTAATATAATGGCAAGGGTTTTTGTTGTGTTTAGCATTGGACTCATACAAGCGCCTGTGTTTAAGCTTATGTTTAAGAGAATGTTTTTTATAGCAAAAGCTGTTGTGGATGGTTACAAAACACCTTTAAAAAATAATATGAACACTAACTAAAGATGGAAACAATTTTAGTAACTGGCGCGTCAGGTTTTGTTGGAGAAAATCTCATCAGGCGGTTAGTGCAGCAAAAAAATACAACAGTACTTGCTTTGTATAGAAAAATTCCTGAGAAATCCATAAAAAATGAACAAATACATCAAATACAAGCAAACCTAGAAAACTATCAAGAAACCCTTTTACTTCTTAGCAAGTACAAAATAACGGCCGTCTATCATCTCGCGTCAATGTCTGTCGTACGTGAGTGTGACAATAACCCACATGCAGCATACAGGGCCAACGTTCTTGGAACCATTAACCTGCTCGAGTGTCTACGCACAACACAAGGAGAGACACTTCGTAAGGTTGTTGCCGCTAGTACATGTAGAGTATACAAAGATTCAACCACTCCTTGTGACGAGCAAACAGCCGAGTCACCCGAGGATACGTACTCTTTTACTAAGATGTGTCAGGATGTTGTTTGTAAGAACTACTACGAAAACTACTCGCTTCCTATTAATATTGTTAGGCTCTCTAATGTCTACGGCCCTGGCGACAAAACCCTTAGTAGGCTTATACCTGCCACCATTACCGCAGTCAGAGAAGGAAAAGCTCCGACGGTCTACTCCTCAGTTCAGGACAATAAAGTTGACTTTGTTTACATAGACGACGTTATTGAAGCGGTCCTTACTGTCTGCGAAAAAGCTGACCCAGGAGAACTCTTTTGTGTTGGCAGTGGTAGAAGCGCAAGCATCCTCTCCGTCGTCGAAAAAATAAGCACACTGTTGAACAACTCTCTCGAAACCAAGATCATCGAAAGCTCTCACAAAAAAGAACTAGGCCGACATATCAACATTGCTAAACTTACAGCTCTTGGATGGTCTCCGAAAATTGACTTAGACGAAGGCCTTAAACGCTCGACTTCTCTGTAACAAAGAATGGCTTAAGTTTAGCTTTGAGCGTGTCATGTACTCCAATCTTAAGGAAAAGATGCATATGTGCACCATCCTTTACTGTTTTGCTGTCTAGCTTTTGTAGTCCATCTTCAGAGAAAAAGTAAGCTTCATATCCGAGCGAAGTTGTAAGTTCAAACAGAGCATTATAGTCTTTATTCAAAAATTTCCTTGCAGACATCGTCTTGGCGATTTCAACAAAAAGTAACGGTGAGTGTGCTTCTAGGACTGACCTTGCCCCTTCTAAAACTTTAAGCTCGTGACCCTCAACATCAATTTTAATGAAATGTGGAGGCTTAAGATTTTCTTCTTTGAAGAGTGTGTCTAGTTTTTTAACATCGACCTGCCTCACACCAAAATCAGCCTCTAAAAAATCCTTTTCCAAACTACTTCCGAGCCCAGCCAAGCGAATTGACTCTTTAGATTCGTGGTCGCTCAACGCAACCTCAAAAAGCCTTACTTGGCTTTCATTTTTATTAAGCATTATAGACTCTTTTTGCGGGGCGGTATGCTCAGACACTGGCTCAAAACTAACAACAGAAACCTGTTTTGAGTGAGCGGCAGAGAGCATCGTGTACCAACCTGTATTAGAACCAATGTCATAAAAAACAAAAGAGCTGCCAAGTTCGTTCATTATCGCTCTTACAAGATGTGTTTCTTTTTCCTCAACTTCTCCATTGCAGACAATACCATATGCAACATCAGATGGGTCAAAAACATTTCCAACATACCAAAAACCATACTTACTTTTAACGGCAGTGGTGCTGGGGTCTCTGTGCACGTTTGGTATATAAACAACTTTCTTATTAGCAACCTTTGAAATGACAGAGTAAAAAGTGTTTACGATTTTTCTTTTAATCATGTTTCTGTAGTATAGCTTTAATCTTTTGTATATACACCTCTTTACTAAAATTCTTTCTGGCTGCTCTCTTGGCCTCATCTCTCATTGCTAACCACCTGCTTTTTTCGTTGGTTGCTAGATTTAGGAACTCCTCCATGTATGCAGCATATGCTTTTACATCATCCTTTTTAGCAACACGAGAAAAAGTATCTTTAAGATATTCCAAGTGTGCGTTCCAAATGTGAGACACATGAGAAATAATCGGATTCCCTGCGTACATAGCCTCTGCAATATTAAGGCCGAAAGTCTCTCCGTCAAACCTAAAATGAGCCAAGGCATCAATACTGTAGTAAAAATCCCAAATATCTTCTTTGTCTGACATAAAGTAAACATTAGGAATTGACTCCTCTTCTACTATTTTTCTTAGGATCGGGGGAGGTGAAAGAATTAAGTATTGCGCATGTGGATATTTTTTTACAACGCTTTTAAAAGCGTTGATACCGATAGGGTCAAAAATAGAATCTTCGCCGCGACCAATACGCCCAAACACAAAAGATCCTTCTGGGATTTTTAGTCGTTCCCTCACCTCCTTCTTAGAGGCCTCAGACTCCTCTCTTTCTGTAGATACCGCCAGATGCGCCCAAAGATTACTAGCTACTGGTCCCGTAAAACGTTCCGAATAATCCTGTATCTCTTTAGAAATAAAGACTCGAGCGATAATGTTTTTCTGAACAGAAGGAGAGCCAAAAATATTAACCAGAATAATCGGAATATCTCGTATAACATTCCACGGATAGTGTGCGTGACCGCTGGAAGACGTAACAATGAGATCTATCTTCTTATCTTCAAGCACCTGGCGAATATGCGGATGCATTCCATTTATAAAGTGAGGCGGCTTTGCCTCAACGTTGTCGTAACTAAACTCAATGAGTGTAACCTTCTTGCTCATGAGGTCTTTTTGTCTTTGTGAGAAATTGGTCTTGGACGAATACATGAAGTAGACATTGTACTCATCTGCCAAACCGTTAGCTATCAACTGTAAGGTTTTTTCCGTCCCGGCATAAAACATGCCAGAGATATGATACACAAGAATGTTTTTAACCTTATTGTCACCTACCCTTTGTGGTAGTTTTGGGTAGTTTTTCCTTTCTTTATACTCTGCTAGTAAGTAATAGAATGATTCCCTTAATGATATTAAAAAAGACTTGATAGGCGAAGGGAGTGCTGTTAGTATTTTTTTTACAAGTTGTCTCATGTTCTTTATTTCTTATAGAAGCTCTTTAGCTCTCTTAGCTGAGATTCTATATCAAGAACAGGGCCGTCAGAAAGGAGAGCTTTGTTGGCAAGTAAACCTGTCGACTTCTTAGTAACTACAATGTCTTTGTTATAAACTTTTTTAATTAGCTCAAGTAACTCATACTTCGTCACCGAGGTATCTAACCCAAGCTGAGTAATAACTGGAGCTTCATCCCAAGACTCAATAATTTTTTGGCATGATTGTGCCCAAAAAAGTGTAGTGACGCCATTCCAGTAATGGTCAGTGTAACCACTCACCTCACCCTCTGACGACAAGAACCAATCTAGCAGAGAAACATTACTACTCAGCTCATGACCAATGATTGATGTTCTTATTATTTTTGTATTCTTTCCTTCTGACTCAATAAAGAGTGAGGCTTTTATCTTACTTACCCCGTACAAGTCGGTCGCATCTCTTTTGTCGTCTTTTGTATATTTTTTATCTGGTGGGAGGATTCCAGAAAATTCGCAGTCAGTTGTTGGATGGACTATTTTGACCCCAAGAGAGTCCAAAAAAACAGGGAGATGATAGTTAAGGTTGAGGTACTCTGCTTCCCCTCTTTTACGTTGCGGGATAGCGCCTATACAGTTAACAATATAGTCCGCTTGGACATTTTGTATTTCGTTTGCAAAACTTTCCTCGCCCCACCTCGCACTAAGTGTAACAACATCATAGCCGGGAAGGCTTTTTAAATAACTGCTTACGGCATTACCAAGCATCCCTTTGTGACCCAAAACCAGAACTTTACGAGACATTGGTCTATTATATCATAATAGACCAGCATCTTAATCCTACGAAACGAGCACCTTGTAGTACTGTTCACTACTTGTTTTAGCTGTGTGATTTTCGATGCCAGTCAATTGAGCGTTCTTAACTTTAGACGAGATGATACTCTTATCGCTGTTATAAATCTCCCTGATTGTCTTTTCTAGGGCCGCCACATTATTACTATCAACGACAAAAGCAAAGTCTCTTTCTCTGGCATACGAACCAAGGAAAGACTCACTAGGCGCATGAATGAGTATCGGAGTGTTGGAGCGCAAAAAGTCACACAGCCTTCCAGGAGAGGACGTGTTAATGAGGTTTGGCCATGGTGTGTCAAAGCTAAGTCCAGCAAAGGCAATATCTGACTGTGCCAATACTTGGGGAACTTCTTCTGGGAGACACGTATCAATGTGTACAATGTCACTTTCTCTAATATTCAGTGACTCCAGATGAGTCTTGGAAGCACTAGTATAGAGGAGAAGTTTGATCTTTATGTCATTAATATTCCCTATCGCTTGTATCAAATTTTTTAACGTCCCCTCTTGTGCCCAGTAGACGTTGCCTAAGTATAGAATAGTAAGAGGGTCACCTTCCTTTCGTTCTCTCTGAAGAGGTGAAGGTGACATGTCTATCAGTGAGTTGTAAATAATCTCAATACTTTTCGGGTGATACTTTTCCTTGTAGTGTCTGTAGAGTGGTCCGCACATTACAAAAACATGAGAAACCTTTTTGAAGAGCTTAGGTTCGAAAAATTGAGCCATTTTATTATAGACGTACGGTAACTTGTTACCAAGATACATGTCATAAAAATAGAGAGAAAAAGGAACCTTGGTTATTCTATGTAAAATGTATGTAGCAACTAAACACGGACCAATATCAGAGTATCCGACAAGCATTGTAGGTTTTTCATTTTTAATGGCGATCAATCCTGCCCGCACAATCTTTATTACAGTGTAAGAGAAAAAAGGGATCTGAAGAAGAGCGCTTAGGAATGGTACTTTTCTAGCATGGTCTTTTACTTTCTGCTGTAGTGTCTTTTTAGTGTTGGTATTTTCAGCAGAAGTAAATGTTGAAGTGATGTGGTTACCGTAGTAGTAATATGTAGCCCGAAGCTTAGTGTGAGCTATGACGGGGTTGTCATCTTGATGCTCAGTGAGTACAGCAAAAGAATCTTCTGGGAAATACCTTAGAAGGTTATATATCATCAAACCAGAACCATTTGCGGCAGGAGGTGCATACGGACTAATGATAAGTGCTTTGAAGTTTTTCTTTTTAGAACTTTCCGTAGGCTTCATGAATACTCTTCTTATTAGGGAGGTTAGCAAAATCATGAGACGTTTCAAAAAACTTGCTCTCTAGTTTTTGTAACAAGTCAGCATAAATCTTTTCGCTTGGACTACCTCCTCTTGGATTCATAATCATTGTATCCCATGGCGAAGATAGGGTGAGTGCTTTCTTTGCGTTTGTATAAAGATCATTTTCAGACAAAATAGCGGCACCGATCTCAATACTCTCAGGCCTCTCTGTTGAACGACGACAAATAAGCGCAGGAACACTTAGTATGCATGCTTCTTCTTGGACAGTACCACTATCAGTAACTATGAGCTTTGCTTCTGTTTGTAAATATAAGAATTCCAGGTACCCAAGAGGGCGAGTAACTTTCACCTTTGAATTTTCTAGATTTTCCATTAGCCTAAATGCTTCAAGGTTTTTACGAACTCGCGGCATAAGTGGCAAAACAACATCCATCTCTTCTGATAAACGAATAAGTCCATCGATTTTCTCTTGTAGAACCTCTTTTGTAGATGTGTTTTCTTCTCGGTGAAGCGTTACAAGAACATACTCCTTGGAAGTGAGAGAAAGCTCACTAAGTGTAGAAACACCAACCTCTTTTGCTTTTGGCAAGAAGGCGTCTATGGCATCATAAATGATATTACCGGCCACCATGATTCGACTTTCTGGAACCCCTTCTTCTAGAAGGTTAACTCTGTGTCTTTCTGTGTAACAATAGAGCGCGTCAGATAGGTGGTCAATAACATTTCTATTCTTTTCTTCTGGCATTCTCCAGTCAAAACTTCTCCCTCCCGCTTCGACGTGAATAACAGGAACTCCAGCACGTGCCACAACAACAGAAGAAAGGACAGTATTTGTATCTCCTAAATACAAGACCATGTCTGGCTTAAACTTTTCCAACATTTCAGCAGTCTTTTCATACATGAGAGACAACTGGTTAGCATAACCAACATCACCTCCTCTTTCTTTTAGTGTAATACCAACGTTCATGTTCCAGTCAGGCGCTCGTACGCCCAGCTCTTCATAAAATACTCCGTCTAATTCCTTGTCGTAGTGCTGCCCTGTGTGACAAAACACATGAGTATAACCATGTTCTTCCTGACCGTTATCAAGCAAATCTATCAGTTTAAACATTCTAATAATATCTGGTCTAATCCCGAGCAGTGTTAGAATAACTGGTTTTTTTTGCATATGAATATTATGAAAGTAAGGATTTTTTAAATTTTTTGACTACACGCCAGAGTTGAAGTAACGACTCATATGCACGAACTGATAGATACCTCCTCGCCACAATTATAACAAAAGTCTTATTGAAAATCATCTTAAAATATCTGCGAACGGAAGACAAAAAAGTATATGTCGGTGGGGTATAAGGCACCCTGGCTTTTCCTTTTAGCTTGGCCTGGGCAATCTTTTGCCACCATAGTTCGATAGTGGTTTCAATTGTCAAACCTCTTCGTATCATAACTTCTCTTGGGGCGAACTTCTTTTGGTCGAGTGCCAGCAAAGCCTTCTCAAAATCATCACCAAAGATACCGCACTTATCTAAGTCATCTTGAGGGAAGTCGGCAAAAACACCTATCTTTCTCATAATTACTGGTATATCACAGCAACTGGCCTCCATCGCAGCAAGGCATAGCGTCTCAACCCGAGATCCGATAATAAAAAAGTCAGATGAACTATGTAGCTCTGCCAGTATCGCTTGATTAATCTGCTTGTAAAGCGAAACGTTTGGTCTTTCAAACTTTTCAGTTCCTTTAGTTACAACTATCCAATGGATATCTGTATATTTCTCAATAAGAGCTTTCACTTCTGACCAACCCTTAACTTCACTGAGGTCCCCAACAAAAATACCAATTTTTTTATCAATTGGGAGACCGTGCTTTTTTCGCATCTCTTCTTTGTCCCCTGGTTTAAATAGTTCAGTATCAACCCCTATTGGAATAATATCGAAATAATACTCGAGATACGAAGCTGCTGTATAATTTGAGTTACTCACATGTTCAGTGGCAAGAGCCAGTACTTCTTCTTGTTTTGGAGAAATGCGGTTCATCCTTCTTAAGTCATCCTGTAGAAAGGCTATAGTGTGGAGGTCTGGTCTCGGGATATCCATAAATGAAGCGTTTTGAATAACTATCTTTGCATTAGGGTAATGCTCTTCAATGTAGAGTGCCGCCTTTCTCTCAAAAGAAAGCTCGTCAGCGCCAACCTTTTCATAATCAACACCACTTACTGCCGGTAACCTTTCAAGAAGAAAATCCCACAAGACTTTTTCTTTCATTTTTCCGTGAAGGGAATTATTCATGATAATCACCTGTGTCCCCTTGCCTTCTTCTATGTAAGCAAGCTCATCTCTCTTTTCTCCTTCTTGAAAGTGGTACGAGATACTGTCGAAAGCTGTTTTGTGTGTGATACCCTTTGTAGCTAATTTACCCATAAAGGCCATGTCACCACTAATAAAGGGCTCTCCTTTTTGAACGATTGTTGGATGGAAAAAATCACCACCTGGTCGGACATTGCCCTCTGGGTATCCGCCAACAGAAAAAAAGTCTTCCTTCTTTATTAAAAGGGGCATAAAAGCTCCGTCATTTCTTGTTTCGTTTAGAGCGATTGTTTTTGTATAGTCTATGAAATTACTTTCTTCATATTCAACAAGGTGTCGACCGAAGTTTTTCTCGATACAAAGCCCGCCTGTTGGAAGGTTACCACTTTCAACCAATCGAGAAGCTATGCAGCTCTTGCCGTCGTAGTGAGCTAGGAGATTCTCTACCCAGTTTGGAGCAAAAGCCATATCGCTGTTGATAAATAAAATAAAATCGCCTTTTGCTTTTTCTGCACCGTGGTTATATGCGCGGTACACATTGTTGATATACCACTCTTTCCTATGTTCTTCTGTGTTATCAAAAATGTAATGAGGAATATAGTTGTCTCTTAAGTAGGACTTTACCTCTGGCGTTGCATCGTTAGCCACGAAAAAGAACTCTTTATCTGAAAGATCTGTATGCTTTAGAACTTGATCATACACAAACTGTAGCCAAGCTGTACTCTGATAAATTAAACAAACAATAGATATAGATGGCCTGTGTACTTCGTCTCTGTACTTGTTGATGAGGGTATACCACTCTGTGCCGTTAAGAGGAGCAGGCGCCTCGTCATCTAACCACAAACCATTTGGGTAAAGTTGCCGATCTACTTTTTCAGTTCTTAGCAGCCCAATTTCGTTAATGAAGCGCGCTAGGTTTTCTCCTCGCTGACCTCGTGACGAATACTGCAGATACTTGGCTACAATATTCTTTTCGTCTGCAAAGCCAAAGTGAAGAAAAGAAACAATATCCTGTCGTTCTAGTTTCTGTATCTGGTCTGGCGTTGGAGACTGATGCAGGCCTGCTTTGCGATTGGTGTAAGTAAGCTTCTCCTTGCCAACTCTCCAAAAACGGGGAAAGATTGCAAGATCAAAATCACTATCAACCCTTTTCCAAGAACGACTACGCCATAGATTTATGTCGTGCACGTATGCGCCGTCAAGATCTTTCTCGATAATCCACCCTGCTAACTTTTGAAGTTTCTTACCGTCTGTGTCAGTCACTACTTCATCAGCGTCAATTAAAAGGATAAAGTCTGGGTTAAGTGTAAGCGCTTTTTCTACAAGCTTTTGTTTTATCTCCCATTCAGCAGTAAAGTTATTTTTCTTTCCCCTAATTGTATATTCTGTCTTTGTTTTAGCATATTCATAGCTTCCGTCAGTGCTAACATCGTCATATACAACAACGGCGTCAACGTTCGGCGTGATATAAGTAAAAAACCTCTCCAGGTTGCCTTTACGTAGTTCGTTATGTACTTGAGTTATGGCGACAATTTTATACTCTTTCATGTGAGATGGGTGGTTGGTACTAATAGGTTCATTATAGCTCTTTTTTGGTATAAAAAAAATTAGGCCGTATTTAGACATAACACAGAACATACAATGTACTGCTACACAAACTTCCAAACCTAACAAACTAAAAAATCTCAGCAGAAAACCACTAAGAGCTGTCTAGCTTACTGTTCCGTCTTTAAAAACTCAAAACTATGAAGCACTAGGACTTTCTATACCCGAGAATACTCTTCAGTTTTTTAACCAAAGGACTTGGAACAACTTTTAACAATAAATACTTAGGGGTCTCTAGAAAATTCCTACCAAAGTCACTTGCAATATATGTGTGTTTTGGTTTTTGATGAAGAGCTATGTGTTCTACCACGAAGGAGTTTTCCTTTGTTGTCGCAAGATATACACCGAGTTCTTCATATTTCTTTAAGAACAAAATCTCGGCGCCAATGGAACGCAAGGTGTCGACAAAGTCAGTATTAGACCAAACTGCAAGATGTCGCTCGTGTATGTTGTTCCAATAGTCATGAGCATTTTCTAAGTCAACTCCAGTCTCTTCATCAAGAGGAAGAGAGATGAGACAGTACCTAGTATAAGAAAAAATCTTTTTAAGAAGCTCGACTCCATCTTCTTTTTTAACATGTTCTAAAATGTCACCCAAAATAACAAGATCGTATTCCTTCTCTGGAGTAAACTTTAAGATATCAATGTTGTACACTTTGTCATAGCGCTTTCTTAACTGAAACCTTTCAATATAATCAGGGAAAACTTCTACAGCATCCCACTGCTCTCCCTCTTCTTTAAGAAGCCGGTGATATGTCCCCCAACCAGGACCAATATCAAGTACGTGCTTAATACCCACCAGCTCTTTTTTTAGTTTCAAAGTTTCTATTTTCCCTTTTGGTGAAGATCCTGGCATATTTATCTTTTAATCCATGGTACCTGTTTAGTCCTCTTTCTGCAAATAGTAAGCCCAGGGTGAAGCGGCAGCGTAACCATTTCGTACTCCGACCTGTCACGCCCAAGCTCTTCAATTGCCTCCCAGCAGTTAGAACAGTACCCATCTTCTGTCTGCTCCTTATTTTTAGGATACCCATCGTGAAGAAAAATAATGCCGTCTTCTCTTACGAATGGAAAGAAGTTTTTAAAATCATTCAGTACGGACTCTTTGCGATGATCGGCATCGATGAAGATCATGTCAATCGTTATCTTGTTGTCCTTTACATATTGTAAAAAATCATCTGTCTTACCGTGAAAAAAATGATGCTTCTTTGTCTTTTTCATAAAGAGCCCAGCATCAGCACTAATATCTACAGCATAAATACTCTTACCAACAAATGGAGTGAGTTTATTAACCAAAGAACACTGGTATACACCTAGTTCTACATAGACCTGAGGCTTAAGGAAGCTGGCGAAAAAACGGATTACATCTTCATGTGGCAAATCAGTGTTCTCTTTACCAAAGTTAATAACGGACCCGTAGATTTTTCGTAATTTTTCTTTGACTACTTTCATTTGAGTTAACTTAGCTGTCCAGCTTTGCTTTTTTCTTCAACTTTATAAATACCAGGTACAGATAGAGTGCAGGTATTGCATACGAAACTGCTGTAGCCATAGCAGCTCCGAGTATACCATATACAGGTATGAGTACGAGGTTAAGCAGCACGTTAACAATGGCTCCAGCAACAGTAGAAAAAAGTAACTTGGTGCCGAGGTTTTCAGTTGTAATAAAAGCACTAAGTGCCGGCATAATAAAAATAGAAAGACTGGACCATATGTACACCCTAAAAGGTTCGATTGCACCAGCGTATGCACTCCCATACAAGGAATGCACAATATAGCCAGAAGCTAGAAAAAGTGGCACAACAAAAAAAAGTGAAGTTATCATCATTAGCACAATAAGTGAAGTTACTCTCGAGTAGTATAGAGAAATACTAATTTTTTTTGCGTTGACGATTGCAGGGAAAAGCGAGGCACAAATAAGAGAGGGTACGAAGTACCACATTTCTGCCAGCTTCACAGCAACAGAGTAGACACCCGTCTCGCTATTCCCTAACATGGAACGTATCATTACTTGGTCTATTTTCATGTAGACACTTGCAGCAACAATCGAGAGCATAAAGGGTAGCGACTTGTAAACCAGTCCTTTAATAAGGGAAAAATCGAAACCCCAATCAATGTGCCCATTTAGTTTTTTAAACGTCAACAGTGAAAGAGACAAGTACAGGATGGCATCAACAACAAAAAGAGAAATAAACCAGACCAAACCGAAACCAAATAAAAAACCAAAAACTTTCAGTGCTGTAGAAACAACGTTTGAGATTATTTGCAAGATGGCCAACTCCTTAGCCTTTACATAAGACAAAAAGTACGTATTAAAGACTCCAGTTGCTTGAAAGAAAAGTGTTAGCGAAAAAATAAAAATCAAAAACTGCACATACGCATCTTTTTCATAAATAAGTGCGCCTATATTTACTGAAAGGAAAGCAGCAAGGGCGCTAAAAATGTAGATATAGAGAGATGATCCTAGATACTTACTTTTCTTTTGTTCATCAAGTAAAATCTCTCTGCTTAAAATCGCATCTATCCCAAGACCTGCCATAAAAGAAAACAAGCCAACATAACTAATTGTATAGTTGTAAATACCGAAATTAGCTGGCTCTAGATATCGAGCAAGATATATTGCAACAAAAAAGTTTGTTCCCATTAGAAACGCCCTAGAAATAAACATCCAGCTCGTATTTTTTAGGTACTTTTTAATGCCAACACGGTTGAGAGATGAGTGGAGACTTAAGGCTATCTCTTTTGGAATATAAGGGTACAGCGAGTTAATGAGTCTATCTAACATGTAAATCTAGTATACCTCGTTTGGCGAGAGTTTTAGGATTCGAAAACACCTACGAATGATTTACATCTGTGTTGGCACTATACGTGAACGGCTAATCCCAAGTCCGGTCACCTCCTCTTCATCTTCTGGTCTTCTAACAAAGAGTGCCTTTGCTCTGTCTGAACCATCCTTATCAGTGACAACACTAAATGTAACGAAGCGGCGTGTCCCTTTGACAAGAGGCACACCGTGGTACGACGTATCAGTACACTTAAAAATTACCATACGGTTAAAGAGAGGTTCTACTTGCTCGACGCATTCAGTCATGTCGTCATTCCACAACTCAAGACAGCCTTCATCACGAGTCTTGTCATAATTTTCGTTAAGGTAATACAGTACCGTTAGTTCTTTTCTTTTTCCTGACTTAGGATTCTTGCGTGCATCACTATGTATAAGCTGCCAAGACTCGGGCAACATCATTCTTAAGCCAGACCACTGCAGCGTCTCATCAGGAATCAAACCATCGATACCTGTAATTCGTTCAAGCTCTTTCGTGAATTCTTCTCCATGAAAGTATCTCATAACCCTCTCGACGTTTGGAGGCATTTTTTCGTAGCTGCTAATTGCTCTCATCCCCTGTTCTAAAATATTTTTTTGGCCGTCAATCTCTGCATACCCTTTAAACCAGCGTTCATCGTCATCCTTTGGCCACTCCGAAATCATTGAGTGAGGGGTTTCTTGGTTCAAAATGTTGTCGATAATCCAAACCGGGTATGGATCTTGAATCATCTTTATTTCTTTATTTGGATTAATGGTTATTTTCTCCATAGATGTATTAGTTGTTTGTTTTCATATTATACCACTTTCAATCAGCAAAAAATATATCGAAAGAGTCTCTTCTGACTTAAGGCAAAGAAGCATAACTTACATAAGTCGTGTAGAGCTTTTTTGCAAAATCATCATCCTTAAACGAAGAGGGCAAACCATTCTCTTTTTTAAAAAGATAGAGCAGGTCAGCAATCTGACCCAGTTGCCTTGGGTATGTTTTTACCATTGAGTAGTATCCGTCTTCTCCCAGCTTCATAAGAGCAGAAACGTCTCGATGCTCCATGTGGCCGACAAAAGCCTCTGTCACTTCATCAACATAAGCAAGCGTAATGACTTTACTACTATCGAGGACAGTTATAGGCAAGTCATGTGCAACGTTATAACAAAATGTGGCAATGACTGAGTGGGCTCCAACTTTGGCCCATTTACCAAATGTGTTGGTCAGCCTTATGATAGAAACTTCTACCTCATTATCCTTACCATACTGCTTAAGTATATTTTCAGCATCTCTCTTGCTTTTGCCAAAATCATTGTCCACCTCAACTGAAATAGAGGAGGTGAAAAATATCGGAAGTTTCTTGTGCGTAGCCTGTATGCAGTCGACCACCCTTTTAGTAAAAAAGGAATTTCCTAAATAGAAGTCTTTAGGGTCGGTCGGTCGGCTAACACCAGCTAAGTGGAATAAGTAATCTGCTTGAGTAATCAGACCCTTAAGCTCATCATCTGACATCTCACGACGATAAAGCTGAACTTTGTACTTCTTAGACCTCTCGAGCGCCTCTATTAAATTCCGTCCTATTATGCCGCTGACGCCAGTGACTAAAATTGTTTTTACCATAAAGGGTTAACTTAGATCTTTTATTTTTTTATACGCCAGGTCAAAAAACTGTCCCGCATCCCACGCAATAAAACCTTTCATCGAGAGCTCATAGACAAACCCCTTCGCTGCTGGCCCCATGGCAACCATGATAAGAGTTTCTTCGTTTTTGTATCCTCCGTTTTCGACTACTGTCTCTAATTTTTTGCGAATGTCACTTATGCTATCCCAGCCGTTATTACTTGGAGCTTCTATTATCGTTGTTGTTTTGCCGAGCGTAATACCTTTAAAACGATCAATACCTGAAGTGATAATAATAATATTTTTTTGTAAAAAAAAGTTTTTTAGCTTCTGATAATCAATTCCTGTATTGACATTTGGATAAAAAACAAAAGGACTGCCGTATACTTTATCTTTATGTAACAAATCCTTAAGAACTACTTTTGCATTAACCCAGTACTTAAACTCACTTCCTTTACCTTCGGCCTCAAAGTCACTTTGGGTCTTAGTGAGACAGTCTCCAGGCACACACAGCATCACTTTGTCACTTCTTGTCGTAGCCACTTTATAAAGAGCGTCACGCAGCCCTTTTGAAAACTGCTGATGCCAACCATTAAAGTAAACACTTGCTCCTCTCATGAGAGCAAATTCTCCGTCTCCCAAACGTACAACTGATGAGTTGTGTTCTAAGAGATACTCTAGGGTCTCTTCTGGTGAGAGGAATCTCAGTGTTCTGTAAAAAGGGGCGGTCTTGTCTACAATAAACTGATCATATAACGTCCTTCGTAAAAAATAAAAAATAGCCGACGGGTTGTCAATAAATTTTTTCGTCCGATCAACAATGAGGGCTTTTACAAACATTCTATATTTAGATAATTAAACTTTTATGCAATTTCCTTTCGGCAAGAATGTTGGCCTTAAGCAGAGACTCAAAGGTTCCTGCGTCAATCCATTGCCCTCTAATTTTGCGTACATCTAGGGCGTTATTGTTAAGGTAACACTTAAGAAGGTCAACAATTTCTAGTTCGCCCCGTTTGCTTGGTTTTAGCGTTTTGGCAAACTTTGTTACCTCTGAATCACAGATATAAAGACCAGGAATAATAAAGTTGCTTTTTGGATTTTGCGGTTTCTCTTCTATTGATACCACATTCATCTTTTTGTCGAACTCAACCACACCAAAGCGTCTTGGATCTTTGACTTCTTTTGCTACGACGCGTGCACCTTTTTTGAAAGATGCAATATGTTTAGAAACATCTTCTTCAAAGATATTGTCACCCAGAATCATAACTACGTCGTCTCCTCCAAGAAAGGTTTCTCCGATAATAAACGCTTGAGGTAAACCTGCTGGTTTATCCTGAATCTCATAGGTTAGCTTAACGCCAAACTCTTTCCCTGAACCAAGTAACTTAAGATAATCCCCAGCGTTGTCAGGTGCAACGATGATAAGAATCTCCTTAATCCCTGCCTTAATTAAAGTATTAAGCGGATAAAAAATCATCGGCTTGTTATAAATAGGGAGCAGTTGTTTCGATGTTACTTTGGTGAGCGGGTACAACCTAGAACCTACGCCTCCAGATAAAATTATTCCTTTCATATTATTTGTTGTGTTCCCAAGAGTGAGACTTTGTGAGAAGAGGCTTCCACCAAGACTCGTTCTCAACATACCAGTTAATAACCTCTTTGCTGCCCTCTTCAAAACTAATTTCGGGGATCCAATTTAGCTCGCTTCGGATCTTGGATGAATCAAGTAAATATCGTGCATCGTGACCTTTCCTGTCTGGCACAATTTGTTTAAGCTCCTCCCCTTTTCCTAATACTTTAATTACTGTGTCAGCTATTTCCATTATGGACTTTTCGACCCCCGTTCCAATATTGTACTTTTCTCCAACTACCCCGCGCTCCAAAATCGCAAGAACCGCTCTGCAGTGGTCTGTAACATGAATCCACTCTCGCTTATTGCCACTTGAGGCAAAAATAGGAATTGGTTGGCCTTCTAATATTTTAGCGATAAATACAGGAATAACTTTTTCCGGGAACTGATGAGTGCCGTAGTTGTTGGCACAATAACTGATTGTAACTGGAAGGTTGTAGGTATGGTAGTAACTCATCACCATATGGTCTCCAGCTGCTTTTGAGGCGTTATACGGCGTCCGTGGATTATATGCTGATTCTTCTGTAAAAATATTTTCACTATTGAGGTCAAGCTGCCCAAACACTTCACATGTAGAAATATGATGGAATCTTTTAATCCCCATCAAACGAGATGCTTCAAGTAGAGTGGCGACACCTAGCGCGTTAGTTTTTACAAAGTCGAGCGGCGAACCAATAGCTTTATTGTTGTCTGATTCAGCTGCAAAGTTGACCACAGTATCGATATTTTCTTTTTCGATAATAGAAACAATAGTAGCCTGGTCTCCTATGTCAGCTTTGTAAAAAACATACCGTGTGTCGTCTTTGTAGTCCGCACAATTCTCAAGATTACCCGCATAAGAAAGTACATCAACATTTACAACACGAATATCTTTCTTGGAGTTCAGTAAAAGCCTTATAAAATGGCTTCCGATGAAACCGGCACCTCCGGTTATCATGACATTTTTCATTCCTTCACTATAGCACACCAGTCAAAAAAGAAAACGTTGACTTAATTGAACCACCCCTTAAAAAACTCTGCAATTCTTTTGTCTTTTTTGGGAAGAGGTTCTTGTGTAATAGTGCCAGTCGGTGGCACATGTGCTGAAGGTGCGATCTTTTTACTTTGTGCATCCTTTTTCAGCAAAGACTTTATCGGCTTCGGAGTGTTGATCGGAGCAGTAGATGATGTGACTTCCTTTTTGACAGACATCTTTTCTTCTAATTTTTCTTGTGTAACTTTTACCACCTCTTCATTGCTTGAAAACAGAAGTTTGATAACAGAACTTGTGCTTAAAGAACTACTGGCAAACCCAAGAGCGACACCTGAGATTGTGGTAGTACCAGGTAACAATACTGTATTAAGCGGCAGTGAGTACATGGCACCGTCAATGGACAACTTCCATGTCGAAACATCAAGTTCATATACATTCGGATTGTTAATTTCTAGATACTGTCCATATTTTGAACTTTTTATAGTTGAAAGATATAGTTCCGGTGAGACAACTTTAACGAGCATCCTTGCTTTACCCGCAACAAGTCCGTTGCTTGCGTCAACATAAGCAATATATCTCCCTGGATGATAATACCGGTATACAGTGCTACTCCCCACCCCTTGACCGCCGTCACCAAATGACCAAGCGAATGTTATGTTAGATATTTGTTTTCCTGATTGTGTTAAGGCTGACACCGAAAATATACTAGGTGCACCAGCGACTACAACTTTCTCCTGTTGAAGATAAAGAAGTATGTCAGCAGAAGGTGGCGACATTTGTGGAATGGTAGTTTGTGTGCCAACAACCGGGGTTGAGGTGCTTTCTGTGATTACAAGAGCTGGAGTTCCATCTGTACCACTGTCTTTTCCTGGAGTCGGAGACATTACAGCAAAACCTGTTGTAGTTTTGCTATAACTATACCCTTCTTTTGCTGCAGTATATGAAGCGACAGAGTCCATCACCACCCCTCCTAGACGAACATCAACTGAGGTGACGCCTGTGTTAACTAAACTTATTGAAGACTTAAAAAGTGAACCGTTGTATGTTGGGTAGTCGAGCGCGAATTTTGTAGCCCCACTAACAGTAGAGCCAATAATGGCGTATGCTCCAGGTTGCAACAAAGATCCACCAGATACAAGGGTTACAGTTATCGGGGTGGCGTTTTTTATGGAGAGACTAAGCGAAGATATGTCTACAGGATCTGTGGTGTCGTTAAAGACTTCAATCCACTCTCTTCCGTTGTCGTCACCTGTCGGGTTAGAAAAAATCTCAGTTATTTGGAGAGCGTTTGCCGCAAAGCAACTAGTTGCATATAGGGCCAAAACTACTAATAACTGTTTTTTCATACTATTCTTCTATTAGCTTGCGAAGAACATCCTCTTCAACCTCTTTTCTTTTCTTTTCTTCTTCTTGGTGCTCACTCATTGCTTTTGCTAGCGCGTCTTTGAGAGAGTTAGCTGGCTTCTCGTCAAATAACGGAGTGTCAATGATTTTCGGGCTGCTCTCTCTTCGAGGCTCTCGGTTGTCTCTTTCCCCTCCGCGCCTTGTTCTTTGTGACTCACTCTTTGGGGGTCGGTGGAATGCTTCTTCTATACTACGACTCTTTTCATATGAGTCAGTATCACGCTGCTCCTCTCTCCTTGGAAGAGCACGTGGGGGTAGCGGAGTGTCGTCTCTAATCTTTCTAACTTTTATCACCTTTTCGCTAGGGATTAGCCTTGGAGCAGGTTCTTCTTTTTTAGACACTGTCACCGCTGGCTCTTTTGGAGTATCAGCTTCTACTTTTTTTGGTTTTTTTTCTAGAACAACTGGAGCGTAAAACAAAGCAACCTCTTCTTCTACGACAAAACGAGGTCGACCATAAACAGCGCGAGAGTTAGCGATAACCATCTGAACATATGACTGCGGCGGTTTTTGTATTGGGTTAAGCGTTCTAGCTGAAAAAGGTTTTGAAGCCTGACTATCAATCATAAGTCGCAAGTAAATCTGAAATGCAGACAGGTTAACGAAATCGTCCAAGATGAAGTACGGTGCAAACTCTTTTTCAAACACCTCTGCGTCAGTTGCCCCAACACGAAAGGTAATCATTGTGCCAACGTTACCAAACACCGCTGACTTTACCTCGTCGGTCATCTGTTCAATATACTGATGCGCAACGGTAAGAGCTAGTTTATACTTTCGAGCCTCTGAGAGGATACTTGCAAAAGACTCGTTAGCAAAATTCTGGAACTCGTCTACATAAAAATAAAACGGGGGAAGTGTTTCAACTTCATAAGGACCAGCATCTGCTCGTGACATAGCAGCTAGATATATCTTTGTAATAAAGAGAGAACCGAGGAGGTTAGCGTTCCCTTCACCTACTTTTCCTTTTGAGAGGTTGACGATAAGGATCTTCTTTTCGTCCATTATCTTACGAATATCAAAAGAGGTTTTCTGCTGACCGATAATGTTTCTGATAAGCGGGTTAGAGACAAATTGGCCAATCTTATTCTGAATTGCTGGCGCCAAGTCTTGAGCGGTCTTTTCAGTATAGTTAGCATACTCATTAGTCCAGAAATCGCGCACAGTAGGGTCTGTCACATTTGAAACAATAAACTTCCTAAAGTCCTTATCAAAAAGCATCCTATTAACACCAAGAAGTGTCTGGTTCTCGTTCTCAAGAAGGGCGAGGATGATGTTATTGAGAACGTATTCCATACGAGCAGAGAACGTTCCTTTTCCATCACTGTCAGTGAAAATCTTTTTGAATGCAGACATGAGACCGTTAGCTACTAGGTACCGTTTATCTGCTGGAACTTTTTCAAGCATGTTTAACCCAATCGGGTGTTCTCCGTCAAAAGGAGCAAAGTACACCACATCCTTAATACGAGATTCTGGTATGTGATCGAGTAGCTTTTCGGCAGTAGAACCATGAGGGTCAATAAAACACATCCCTTCTCCATTTTCTATATCTTGAATAGCAAGATTCTCAAGAAGGGTCGACTTACCCATACCGGACTTACCAATAATATACATGTGCTTGGTTCTGTCTTTCTCTTTTATTCCGAAGGTGAGTTCTTTGTTGCGAAAATCAACCTTACCTAAGTAGGTTACTTTTTGATTATCAGACATGGGGATAGTATATAGTTACTGAGTAGTAGTTACTAGTGGACACAAGGGCAAACATTAGACGTTAGAAGACAGCGTACCTGACAGTAGTCGGTGACTCGTTTTTAAAACTGATATCTGTAATCTATATTATCTAGCCTCTACTTTTAGTGCGGCTCGTGTGTATTTGTTGGAAGGGTCCCACAGCATCCATGATGTAATGCCTAAATCTTCGCCGCTTTTTATTTGAGCTCTTACCATTTCTGCTGTGTAGGTAGCCCCCATATCAAAGTCTTGGTACCATGGCCGTAGCTTATTTCGTATAGTTGATGTCGCTTGACCAGTCGAAGACGCAACTTCGTCAGCTATCTGGACGGCCCCTTTCATTGCTTCTCTAATAACAGCCCCTGGGTTAGCTGCTGGGTTTGTAAAACCAAATGTCCCTGGAGCATAGTGCGATGGATATACCATCGGGGCAACATAGTCAAAATACTGCAGCGCCTTGTGCAGATCTTGACCAAGCACAGGAATGTCTGTTGACGAGGTTGTAATGATACCGAAAACATCTCCGGAGACCGGGATACCTCTAGACCTCAACTCCCCTGTTATATATTCATAGAATTCACTCACCACACCAACTCTGTCGCTTAGAGCACGAGCACCGCTCTCTGGAAATACCAAGTTATCTTTTGTTCCTTCTGTAGAAAAGCGGATATAGTCGAGATTGATTTCATCAAAACCAAAAGCGTACGCTTGCTCACTCAAGAGAAGTATGTCTTTCCACATTTGCTTAGATCCAGTGTCTACCCAATACTCCCCCTTCTTGCTTTTCCAGAGCGTGCCGTCTTGTTTTTGAACGGCGTGGTCTTTATGCGCGAGCGCATACTTCGGATCTTGAAATACAGCAACACGGCCAATCACATAAATATTCTTAGTGTGAAGTTCTTCAATAAAAGCTTTAAGATCAGCTTCCTTCATTCTGCCGTCCCATGTGATGACCCCAGTGTTATCTTTTACGTCGATAACGACCGCGTTAAGCTCGGTTGTTTCGATGAGCTGTACTAATTTTTCTCGGACAGAGGGGGTGCTTGCTACCCAACTAGAAATATAAATTGCTTTTAGGTTCTCTGGCGTCTTTAGATGTGCTACTTTTTTTTCTAATGGCTCGGTAGTAGTTGCCTCAGACGCAGGAGAAGAGGAAGAAGTTGACGAGAGCACACCTTCTTCACCAGAATAGACTTCAACAGAAGATGAAGATCCGAAGATCCAAAACAAAATGATAAGGGAAAAGACTCCCCCTATGAAATACTGCTTCATGAATTAACAACCGGTGTTACAGGTTTACTTTCAGTTTCTTGATGGTGCGGGTCATGGGCAACCTGTTTCTTACGAAGGTCGAGCGTACTTATGTACAAAAGGATTCCAGCAAAGATGAAAATGACATCTTTAAGCAGTCCTGGGATAAAAATCCAAGGCGAAAGAACGAGGAGTATTGCAACAGTTCTTTTAATTCCAAGCGGTGACATAGTGAGCACAGTATACAGTTTTTAGTTATCAGTTTCCAGTAGGGCAAAACCTTCGGTTTTGCCCTGTAACGACAAACCTCCTAACTTCCTAAACTACTTAGCTCCTTCGACTATCACTACGAACTCGCCCCTTATCTTGTCCTTATGGAGGACAAAGTATTCCGCAACATATGAAGCTGTGCCACGAACTACTTCCTCATGCATCTTGCTTAGTTCTTTACATACGACAACCATCCTCCCGTCTTGCAGCTTGTCTTTGAGAGATTCCAGTGTTTTTTCTATTCTGTGTACTGATTCATAAAAAACTGACGTATGCTCGTTCAGAGCAATCTTCCCAAAAACTGTTTCTCTCCCCTTTTTCTGTGGTAAGAACCCAAAGAATGTAAATGTGGCAGATGAGATGCCAGATACGGCAAGGGCAGTAGTGAGTGCCGTTGCTCCAGGGAGTGCTACCACTTGAACCCCCTCCACCTCTTCGTAGACACGCTTCACAATTGATACACCCGGGTCAGAGATAGTTGGCATCCCAGCATCTGATACGAGAGCAACATCATCCCCTTCATGTAAGGCATCGACAATTCTTCTAAAATCTTTCTCGGTTGAGTTGGCGTGAAAAACTGAGGTCTTGGTCGCAATTGCGTATTCTTTAAAAAGTCGCTGTGTGACAGAAGTGTCCTCGCAAAAGACAATACTCACCTCTTTCAAAACACGCACCGCTCGGTGCGTCATATCTTCGAGGTTGCCAATCGGTGTTGGAACTATGTAGAGTATCTTAGACATAATCGCATCCTATCATAAAATAGCGAGGGTTACCTGTCTGGTATACTTTAAAATAACATGAAGCCACTTCTGGTTGTTGCCACTCTTTCAATACTATCTGTTTTTGCTGGGTATCTGATAGCTCCCATTGAGGTTCGTTATATGGAGAGTATCTCTCCATCATATTTCTGGATTGGCTTAACATACGCTGTTGGTGCATTGTTTTTTAGCGTACTCTCTACGTACTCCTTACAATACACATCTCGTCAGTCTTTTGCCAAAATAATTCGTGTCGGTGCGTTTTTTGGTGTAATCTACCCGCTTCTTTATGCAGCGTCATCCACTATCTTTGCTTATATGGGTATCAAGCTTATCTGGGCTGGCTCTGCTATTGTCATGGGCCCAATTTTATGGACCAAGTTACAACAACTTCTCAAGAAAGAAGATAAGCCAGGAAGAATAGTTAGTAACATCTACGCAGTCGCGGCCATAACTGGAGCATTTGCTCAGTTCTTGGGAGGCTACTTAAGCAGTACCTATTCCATAACTTATCCCTATATAGCTATGGCAGTTGTCTTTTTGATAATTATACTTGTTTCGCTACTGTTACCAGATGAGGAACGTTTTGCATCAGAAACTAAGCACAACGAAAGCAACCTCTCTGCAATTTCTTTTATTAAATCATCTCCGGTGCTGTTATTTTATTATCTAATTCATACGACCGCGATACTGGCATGGGAACTAAAGTTTATTGTTTGGCCTCTTATTATCTTTGCTAATTTTGGAAGTGATCTATTCACTGGAATATCTTTCGGTTCTATGGGGGTACTGGCGTTCTTTTGTCTTTTGATTATAGGGAGATTTATTGATCGAGTTAACATCCTTACAATAGGAAGAGTTGCTCTGTTTTTTCTTTCTATATCTAGCCTCCTTTTTGTTTTTTCAACATCAGTTAAGGCATTAGTCATTTGTTCTATTTTTTACGCATTAGGTGAGGCACTATATGGTCCCACTAGAACAGTTTTTCTTACGAGAATATTTCCAGCGGAATTACGACCTTGGCTTGTTAGCTTCGATGAGAGCTTTCATATATCTGCGACGGTTTTTTTCCAGATAATAATTGGGCTTTCATTAACATTCGCACAACCAGACATGTTAGTAATAGCTTTATCTTTGCTGATGATGACACTCACCGTGGTCACAGCTATATTCTCAAAACAGTTCTCTGCGGCTTATAATGACGCCCTACATAAGGCAGGGTCTGAGTAACGGTTTATAAAGAAGTAGTATTCCCATCCTTCCCAAAAAACTCTTTTGAAAGTTCGTTTGCGTAGGGGGTGCTCTTTGTGTAAAAAAGTGAGACTGCAAGCTCTCCACCTTTGACTTCTTTCAAAACTTCTTTAATGGAAGTGGCTGGGTTAATAAAGGTAACACCGATACCAAAAAAACGCTTCTCTAAATACTCCTCAATAAGCGGATAGTGAGTACACCCGAGGAATACGTGAGAGATGCCACGCTCCAAAACGTAGTCGAGTAATTTGTCTACTTCTTCATCTATTTCTATCTCATGTTTATCCTCTATCGCTCGGGCTAGGTTAGTCGAGGCAAGGACTTCAGGTGAGAAGTTTTTAAAAACATTTTGATACACACCGCTTCGCACGGTGGCTTCCGTTGCATACACGAGCAATGTAGCGTCGTGTGCAAGCGTTGCAGCAACAACCTCAGCAAACATTGTCATATCAAAATACTGCTCTTTTTTGATGCCAAGCTCTTCTAAAAGTGGTGCGACATCAAGGGTTGAGAGACTATTACACGCACTGATAAAGAGATCAGAATTCTTTTTTTGTAAAAAAGAAAGTAACTCTTTGGTGTAGGCAAGGAGCTCTTCCTTGCTCTTATTGCCATAGGGCGCTCGAAGCGTATCGCCAATGTAAAAGTATTCGGCTGGCATTACTTCAACCAGCTCTTTAAGGACGGTGATGCCGCCGACACCTGAGTCAAACACTCCAATTCGAATAGACATCGAACCATCTTAGCATGGAATTAAAAAATGGCCGCTGAGACTGCGTCTCAGCGGCCATACGTCTTTGTTTCCGTCGACCGTTACCTCTTGTGGGTTATCCGCTTGCAACGACGTTTCGTTTTGGCGGTCCTTAGGACCGTAAGCCCAAGGTATCGACTAAACGCCCTCTCCTCGAGCAAGAACCCTCTTCGGTTGGAGGCACACACCACCAGCCACCGATTAGTGCCGTGAGTGGTTATGACTTTCAGGATCAAGAAGTCGACTCCCCCTCCGGTTGTCTTGGAGATGATCGTCTGCTTCGGGACCAGAAAGTCCACTTGCTTCCTTGTATCAGCACACCAGCAATGTAGCGGAGTCGTCTCAATCCGCTCTGCATGCATTACCAGTGTGAGAACTTTGGGGCACTCAACGAACCTCATCAGGGCTCGTCTCTCCCACCTTCTCAATCCGAAAGAACCACACCGCCTACTATGATGAGGCGATTCATTTTTAAACTCATACATTTATAACGTCTCCAGTTAACAAAAGAAAACGGCGGCAACTTTGCCGTCGATAAATTCATAATAACACATTTATTTAAAATAAGCAAACTACCCTACCCTGTTCACCTCTTGCTCCATTGATATTCCAGTTTCTTCAAAAACAATTCCCACTATCCTTTTAGAAAGCTCATCTACTTCGTCCGCTGTAGCCTGGCCATCATTAACTACCACGAGCGGCTGTTTGTCCCATGTTCTCAGGTCTCCAACTTTCTTCCCTTTCATTTCTGCGACGTTTTCAATGAGCCACGCAGCGGGAATCTTGTATCCATCGCCGTGCTTAATAAGTGGAATTGAGGAATATTTGAGACGCAGTTCTTCTCCATGCTCGCGAGATACCACCGGATTCTTGAAAAATGAGCCACAGTTAGGGCTTTCCTTCCATTCTGGCAACTTTGACCTTCTAACCTCAATCACCCTATTTCTAACGTCTTTTACGGCCAAGTCTTCTCTGAGGGCAAGTTCATCGAGCGGTTTATACGTAAGAGTGAAAGGTCTATTATAAGAAAGTAATAATGTTACGGAAAGAATGACATACCTTCCAACTTCGTGTTTAAAAATAGAGTCACGATAACCGAACATACAGTCAGCTTTGTATATAACTATAACGGACTCAGTTTGTGTATCAAATACTTCACATGACACGAATGTGTCGGCAAGTTCGACTCCATACGCGCCAATGTTCTGCACTGGTGCAGCCCCCACTGTCCCAGGAATGTACGAAAGATTCTCAATACCCCGAAGATTATTTTCTACAGCTAGTGCAACAGCGTCATCCCAAATCTCTGACGCAGAAGCAGTGAGTAACTGACCGTTATCAGTAGGAGAAAGTACTACACCTTTAAGATCAAGTTTAATAAAAAGGTATTCCGAGAGATTGTCACCAAAATACGAGTTAGTCCCCTGTCCGAGAATATGTATACGGAGTCCCATTTGCCTCACGTGCACGAGCGCATCCTTTAACTCCTCCACACTCGAAACTTCCACTACCTTTCCTTCACCTCCAACACGGAGAGATGAGTAGTCTTTCATTGAGACAGTTTTTATTTCCATCCCCCCATGATACCAGCTTGAACAAATGGAGACCAGTGCTAAAAAAGTAAATAGACTTTAGTGACTCACTTCTTGGTTCCGCAGGCGATCACTCACTGCCTGTTCCAGTTTCGCAACAGCCTCTCTACGAAGCTCTTCCAAGCCAGCCACATAAGCACCCTCTAAGTCATCATCTGAAATAGTGGGATCTGTAGCAATTTTATTCTTTAGCGCTACCGCTTTCATCTCAAAATCAACCAGTGCATCAGACTGCATCTTGTCCAGAACACCAGCCTCATTGTCTAGTTCATCAAGCATATCCTCTGAAAGTGAGAGTAGTTCGTCTTTTTGTTCTTCAGTCATATATTATTTTCCTATTAAGTACCTCCCAGCTAAAAGAGATGCTCGTCCTGTAAATTTTGTAAAATGCCCTACCATCTGCAGGAAGTTATATCCACCCTTCACATATTGTGCAAGCGTTTCCGAAACAGAAGTCGCAAAAACATTTGGATACGTCTTCTTATGCTTTGGGTTTTTAACAGCTGAGTTGTGTGCAAAAGTTTTAAGTGGTGTACCAATAAAACCTTCATACATACCAATAACTGGAGCCACTAGCACTCTTCCCGTCCCCTCAAGACCCTTTGCACAGACGTTATAAAAATCTTTCTTTACATTTAGCGTCGTATTTTCGAGCTGTGCTACCAACCTCGGATCAGAAAGTCTGCGTTTACGCGCCTCAAGTTGATCCTGGGTGAAATCTGCTACAGCGCGTGGTATTTCATTAAATTTCATACAAAAAGTATACTCTAGTTTTTTGTAATATAAAATAGACCATACTGGTAGCTTACAGCTCAGCCAAGATTCGGTCACAAGAGCACTCGCTTTGCTCGAGAAGCTCTCGCGACCCCTATTCGAATCTTGACGAATCACGCGCAGGCGTGATTCTGTTCGCGCACAGCAATAATAAAGACCCCATTAAGGGGCCTTTATTATTGCTGTGCGCGAACCAAGATTCGAACTTGGGACCGCTCGAGTATCAGTCGAGTGCTCTACCAGCTGAGCTATTCGCGCATTATTATATATTTCTACCAACCCACTCTTTACACGTTTGAACAGTCTACTTATGGCCAAGCCATTAATCTGTTGATTCAGCTGCGTCGTTAGCCTGCTGGCTACCGACATCTTCGAAGCCAAGCTTCTCGAGCTATTCGCGCATATATTTAGAAACCTGTAGGAAAATACTACCATAAAAAATAGAAGATTTAAAGCCCGAGCTGCGCAAGCAGTTCGGGCTTTTCTCCACCGCTGCCAATTCAGGTTCGGTGCAGGGCCGGGCAGTTTGTCTGGTATTCAGACCAGGACCGGTAGAGGTTGCCATCAGTTGGGCACCGGTGAAATACCGGCGATTCACCAGACGGGTAACGTCCATTGGCGCCGTCCACCTTGTCCCTGTGATTCGTCTGGGCGAAACTGTAGCCCAGCCCCAAAATCACGGTGAGAAGCAACAGGTGATGCCTGCGCCACCAGACTTTTAGGGAAAGACTCCGCTTTTCCTTTTCGGTCAGCGTGTTCGCAGTGGTATTGGCAATGTGCAGTTCCAAGTGCTTCATGAGATTTCCTCAGTTAGTTGTTGGTATAATAATATTATACAATGTATATATGTATAAGTCAATGGTTGCAAAGGTCTTGCAGTTAGAGTAGAAATAAGAGGTTGATCATTACACCCACAATCCATCCACCAAAGGAGGCCTCATGGCTAAAAAATTGACTGATGCGTTCGGGAAAACCCCTCGCGTGCGAGTTTCGCTTTCGGATGCAGACAAGCAACGACTTGCAACCCACGAGTGGTTCGTCGAGTGCCTAAACGATGACACCAGGAATGCGATTGCACAATCGCTCCGACTCGTCGACCATGATGGCGACCAGATTTACTACGGCGGAAGAGAGGTGCACGGCTTCAAGGTGAACCTCGACCGCGTTCTCTTCTTCCACAACAGCGTCGCGAGTAACACCTGGAGGTTTGCCGCATACCACCGAGAAACACCAGGTCGCGGTCAGTGGTCTATCTGGAAAGGTGGCAACAAAACGCCACCTGAAAGAATAAGGAAACTCGACTTCCTTTTCAAGGGCCAGGGGCCGGCGAAGAAGCGGGCCACTCGGCTATGAGTCGAGCGTGGGGAATCGGGCCGGCGCGCATGCGCCGGCCTTTCTGTGTCTCTGTATGTATTAATATTAAAAAATTCGTCACCCCTAACCCCAAACTGCTGTCTCCCAACTTTTTCGAATACTAAAAAGCCAGATATCTTCTATCTGGTCTTTCGCGTTTACATTACACAAAATCTTTTTACCTTTATTTTGTCACCCCCTAGCGCGAACATTTAATAGTTCATGAATGCGTCTTTTGTTACATTTCGTAGTAACACGATCACTTTTTAAAGAAGTAATAAACTTTTTTGTTCTGTATAAAACAGAATCGACAAAGATGGAATGACCAGTGGTCATTACCAACGATTTCACATTGAATTAATCCACGACCAGCTTCCGCTAGCCGTGCCTTGTTA
>JACCDG010064838.1_pt1 | contig 39647 bp, 34 predicted proteins | sample 7442471 | NCBI WGS metagenome assembly JACCDG01 (sample SAMN15323444, study PRJNA562643) | freshwater metagenome | isolation source: river surface water | place: USA:Blue River Watershed | collected 2017-08-17 | reverse complement strand
GCCTATGAAAAAGCCTTCGAAGCCTCGTGGCTGCGCGAAGAACTGCACGTGGCGCGCAACTTCAAGCCGTGGATGAGCAAGGGCCTGCTGCTGGGCACGCTGATGGTCGGCATCGACCAGGTCGTCTTCCGCGGCAAGGCGCCGTGGACCCTGCACCATACCCACGCCGACCATGAATGCCTGAAGCCGGCCGCCGAGTGCGAGCCCATCGTCTATCCGAAGCCGGACAATGTGCTCACCTTCGATCGCCTGTCGTCGGTGTTCATCCCGCACACCAACCCCACCGAGCACCAGCCGGCGCACCTGACGCTGAAGAACCCGAACGTGCCGACCGAGCTCAACCTGGCCCGCTATGCCGGCCCCGAGTCGCGCTATTGCCCGGCCGGCGTCTATGAGTACGTGGATGACGGCGGCAAGCCCAGGCTGCAGATCAATGCGCAGAACTGCGTGCACTGCAAGACCTGCGACATCAAGGACCCGTCGCAGAACATCGTCTGGGTCACGCCCGAAGGCGGCGGCGGCCCCAACTATCCGAACATGTGATGGCGCCGCACGGCGCAGACAAGGGCACGGCAGCCGCGCCCGGCGCGGTCAGCCTGAGCGTCGCCTTCTGGTACTGGCTGAAGCTGGGCTTCCTCAGCTTTGGCGGCCCGACCGGCCAGATCGCCCTCATGCATACGGATCTCGTCGAGCGCAGGCGCTGGATCTCCGAGCACCGCTTCCTGCATGCGCTGAACTACTGCATGGTGCTGCCCGGCCCGGAGGCGATGCAGCTGGCCACCTACATCGGCTGGCTGATGCATCGCACCGTCGGCGGCCTGATCGCCGGCACCCTGTTCGTGCTGCCCTCGCTGCTGATCCTGATCGGGCTCAGCTGGGTCTACCTGGCCTTCGGCGATGTGCCGGTGGTGGCCGGCATCCTGTACGGCATCAAGCCGGCCGTGGTCGCCATCGTGCTGGCGGCGGCCTGGCGCATTGGCAGCCGCAGCCTGCGCAATCGCTGGCTATTGCTGGTCTCGGCCGTCTCCTTCGTGCTGATCACGCTGCCGCAACTGCCCTTCCCCCTGATCATCGGCCTGGCCGCGCTGGCCGGCGCGCTCGGCGGCAAGCTGGCGCCGGCGCTGTTTGCGCCCGGCGGCGGCCATGGCGCCGGCCAGCACAGCCATGGCCCGGCGCTGATCGATGACCACACCCCGCCGCCGGCGCATGCGGCATTCAGCTGGCGCCGGCTGGTGCGCACGGCGGTGCTGGGCACGGCCATCGCCGCCGCTGCGCTGGCGCTGCTGACGCTGGCCTTTGGCTGGCAACACCCGCTGGCGCAGATGGGCTGGTTCTTCACCAAGGCCGCGCTGCTGACCTTCGGTGGCGCGTATGCGGTACTGCCCTATGTGTACCAGGGCGCCGTCGAGCACTACGGCTGGCTGACCGGCCCGCAGATGATCGACGGCCTCGCGCTCGGCGAGACCACGCCCGGCCCGCTGATCATGATCGTCAGCTTCGTCGGTTTCGTCGGCGGCTGGACGCGCGAAGTGTTCGGGCCGATGGCGCTGTTCTGGTCGGGCTGCGCCGGTGCGGTGGTGGCGGCCTTCTTCACCTTCCTGCCGTCCTTCGTGTTCATCCTCGCCGGCGGCCCGCTGGTCGAGGCCAGCCGCGGCGACATCCGCCTGACCGCGCCGCTGACGGCCATTACCGCCGCCGTGGTCGGCGTGATCGCCAGCCTCGCGCTGTTCTTTGCCCTGCATGTCTTCCACCTCGACCAGCCAGCCGCGCACTGGGACTGGGTCGCGATGGCGATCACGGCCGGCGCCGCCGTCGCCCTGATGCGATACAAGCTGGGCACGATACCGGTGATTGCGGCCTGTGCCGTGGCGGGCCTCGTGGTATCTTATCTGCCTCTGAAAACCCCCTTTTGAGCAGGGCCTGGGGCCCGGCACCGCCGCTTTCGATTCGGCCGGTGCGCGCCCCGCCCCTTGCAGCAACCATGACCGAACGCATCATCCCCGTCGCCGACCTGCGCTACCTGCAAGCGGTGCCGCATATCCCGGAAAAACTGATCCCGGCGACCGGCCTGCTGTCGGACCAGCTCGGGCGCCCGCTGCGCGACCTGCGCATCTCGGTCACGGACCGCTGCAACTTCCGCTGCGTGTACTGCATGCCGAAGGAAATCTTCGACAAGGATTACCAGTTCCTGCCGCACGGCCTGCTGCTGTCGTTTGAAGAGATCACCCGCATCGCGAAGATCTTCGTCGCCCACGGCGTCGAGAAGCTGCGCCTGACCGGCGGCGAGCCGCTGCTGCGCAAGCACATCGAAAAGCTGATCGAGATGCTGGCCGTGCTGAAGACGCCCGAGGGCAAGCCGCTCGACCTGACGATGACCACCAATGGCTCCTTGCTGGCCAAGAAGGCGCAGGCGCTGAAAGCCGCCGGCCTGCAGCGCGTGACCGTCTCGCTGGACTCGCTCGACGAGGCCACCTTCCAGAAGATGAACGACGTCGACTTCCCGGTCGCCGATGTGCTCAATGGCATCGAAGTCGCGCACAAGGTCGGGCTGGGCCCGATCAAGGTCAACATGGTCGTCAAGAAAGGCGTGAACGACCAGGAGATCGTGCCGATGGCGCGCTACTTCAAGGGCAGCCCGGTCATTCTGCGCTTCATTGAATACATGGATGTCGGCGCCTCGAACGGCTGGCGCATGGATGAAGTCGTGCCCTCGGCCGAGGTCGTGCGCCGCATCAGCGAACATCTGCCGCTGGAAGCCATCGATCCCAATTACACCGGCGAGACTGCCGAACGCTGGCGTTACGCCGACGGCAGCGGCGAGATCGGCGTGATCTCCAGCGTCACCCAGGCCTTCTGCAGCGACTGCAACCGCGCGCGCCTGTCGACCGAGGGCAAGCTCTTCACCTGCCTGTTCGCCACCGGCGGCCATGACCTGCGCGCACTGCTGCGCGGCGACCACAGCGACGAACAGATCACGGCCGCCATCGCCCACCTGTGGGCGCTGCGCGAAGACCGCTATTCCGAACTGCGCACCCACCAGACCGAGGGTCTGGAGCGGCCGATTCGCAAAGTCGAGATGTCTTATATTGGTGGATGAGAGCGGGGTTTCGCGACGCACTGCGTCGTGCCGCTCGAATCGGGTCGGCATGCAAAGCCGATCCGTGGAACAGAGCGGGGTTTCGCGACGCACTGCGTCGTGCCGCTCGAATCGGATCGGCATGCAAAGCCGATCCGTGGCAGGGCGATTGATCAACCACTCGGATTGTCGAAGCCAATGACCCAGTCGCTTCTGTCGCTGTCCCTCCAGACTGCCGGCTACAACGCCGACCATCTGCCCGTGCCGCTCGCGCAGCAACTGGTGCGCGCCGCCATCACCCCGATTACCGACACCGAAACCCTGCCGCTGAAGCAGGCGCTGGGCCGCATCCTGGCCGTTGACGTGGTCTCGCCGATTGCCGTGCCCTCGCACGACAATTCGGCGATGGACGGCTATGCGCTGCGCGGCAGCGATCTGTCGGCTGCGCCCGTCACGCTGGCCGTCATCGGCAAGGCCTTCGCCGGCCACCCTTACCCGCACGAGGTCTTGCCCGGGCAGTGCGTGCGCATCATGACCGGCGCGGTGATACCGCGCGGCTGCGACAGCGTGATCCCGCACGAGCTGACGAGCGATGCCAGCGAAACGGCGGTCACGATACCGCCGGGACGCATTCGAGCCGGCGACAACCGCCGCCTGGCCGGCGAAGACCTGAGCGCCGGCTCCACGGCCCTGACCCGGGGCCGCCTGCTGACGCCGTCCGATCTGGGCCTGATCGCATCGCTGGGCATCGGCGAACTCAGCGTCATGCGCAAGCTGCGCGTGGCCTTCTTCTCGACCGGCGATGAATTGCGCTCGATCGGCCAGCCGCTGGACGAGGGCTGCGTCTACGACAGCAACCGCTACACCTTGCACGGCATGCTGGTACGGGCCGGCGTCGAACCGATCGACCTGGGCGTGGTGCGCGACGATCCGGCCTCGCTGGAGGCGGCCTTGCGCGATGCCTGCCGCCAGGCCGATGCCATCATCACCACCGGCGGCGTGTCGGCCGGCGATGCCGACTACACGACCGAGATGATGGCCCGCCTGGGCGAGGTCTTGTTCTGGAAAATTGCGATGCGCCCGGGCCGGCCGATGGCCTTCGGCCAGCTGAACTGCGATGGCAAGCGGGCGCTGCTGTTCGGACTGCCCGGCAATCCGGTCGCGGTGATGGCGACCTTCTACTTTTTTGCGCGTGACGCACTGGCCCTGCTGGCCGGCGGTTCGCCGCGCGCACAACTGACGATGCGCATACCCTGCGCCGAAGCCATCCGCAAAAGGCCGGGCCGCACGGAATTCCAGCGCGGCGTGGTCTCGCGCGATGCATCAGGCCGCCAGGTGGTTCGCATCACCGGCGCGCAAGGCTCGGGCATCCTGAGCTCGATGTCCGAAGCCAACGGCATGATCGTGCTGCACCATGAGCACGGCGACCTGCCGGCCGGCTCGCTGGTCGATGTCCTTCCCTTCGACGGCTTGCTGTAGACGGCCACGCAATCGGTCGTCGGCGGCGATGCCGCCAATCCCGACGCCATGATCGATCAGGCAGCCGAGCGCCGCCTTAAACCCTCAGCCCGGCGCCGCAAATCCTGAACCCGGCGTCGGCGTGTCGGGTTCAGTCCGGCTTGTTGCGCATCCAATCTGCGGTGCGGAAGAAAGCATTCAGCAGCAAATCCTGCTTGGGCTCGTCATAGCCCATCTCGCGCATGGCCAGCACCATGCAGGTCAGCCACTGGTCGCGCTCGGCCGAGCCGATGGCAAACGGCAGATGGCGCGCGCGCAGGAAGGCATTGCCATAGCGCGGCGTGTACAGATCAGGGCCGCCGGTCCAGCCGGACAGGAAGTGATAGAGCTTGTCGCGCGAGCCCTCCAGCGTCGGCGGGTGCATCGCGCGCAGCGCGGCGAAGTCCGGCTCAAGGTCCATCAGGTCATAAAAACGGTCGACCAGCTCGCGCAGTTTGTCGTCGCCGCCCACCAGCTGGTACATCGTGAGGTCATTTGTTTCCATGCGTTGATTCTAGCGCAGGCGCGCGCGCGAGCCCGTCGGCCTGGCGCGATTGAGCGGTCGCAATCTGTCGCACTTATGAAAAAAACAAAGAGTCCAAAGCTGACCAGTTCGCCTGCGCGACCGCACGCAGCGAACCACACTGTCACGACGAGACCCTGCGAACCGCATGCAAGAACTGATCGAAACACCCTGGCCTTATCGGCTGCGCGCGCTGCTGCCTGCGCGCTGGGCACGCCTCTTCAACCGCGACGGTGGACAGCTGCGGGTGCTGATCATCAGCACCGGCCAGGCCGGCCATGCGCTGCAGCAGCAGGTGCGCGCCGCACGCTGGCAAGGCTGGCTGGAGGTCGCCGTCGTCGGCGCCGACAGCGGCACTGACCCCGGAACTGGCAGCGACAATGACAGCGGCACAGGCAGCGACATCCAGCCGCCGCCCATGCCCGAGCTGGCCGCCCTCATCCACCGCGCGCGGGCAGACGAGGTGTGGATCGCCTTGCCGCTGGAAGAATCGCGCCTGCTGCCGGCCCTGATGCGCAGCCTGCAGCAGTCGCCGGTGGCGATCCGCTGGGCGCCGGACCTGAGCGCGGTCCGGCTGCTGGGCCAGCGCAGCGCCGAGCAGGCCGGCGTGCCCATGATCGAGCTCAATCATGTGCGCCAGCGCGGCCTCCAGAACCTCGCCAAACTCGCCTTCGACCGGGTCTTCGCACTGGCGGTGCTGTTGCTGCTGGCGCCGTTGCTGCTGGCACTGGCGATCGCCATCAAGCACTCGTCCGACGGGCCGGTACTGTTTCGCCAGCCGCGCCTGGGCCTCAACGGCAAGCCCTTCAAGGTCTACAAATTTCGCAGCATGCGGCTGCATCATGAGCAGGAGGGCCAGGTCACGCAGGCGCGGCGCGATGATCCCCGGGTCACCCGCATCGGCCGCCTGATGCGGCGCACCAGCCTCGACGAGCTGCCGCAGTTCATCAATGTCTTGCTGGGACAGATGTCGGTCGTCGGCCCGCGCCCGCATGCGCTGGCGCACAACGACTACTACCAGGCCCGGCTGGCGCTGTACATGCAGCGCCACCGGGTCAAGCCCGGCATCACCGGCTGGGCCCAGATCCATGGCTGCCGGGGCGAGACGGACAGCGATGAAAAGATGGCCCAACGGCTGCGGCTGGACCTGCACTACATCCGCCACTGGTCATTCTGGCTCGACCTGAAGATCATCACCTGGACCGCCCTGCATGGATGGACCGATGGCAACGCCTATTGAGCCGCTGCGCTGGCGCCGCCGCTGGCTGCTGGCGCTGGCCGCCTTCTTCCTGCTGATGCTGGCGCTGGGCTCGATCCCCGGCCAGGCCCGCATGCTGTCGGACCCGGTCGGCGATCCGCTGCTGCACTTGCTGGCCTATGGCTTCATGGCGCTGCTGGCGCAGCGCGCCATCGTCGCGGCGCCGGCCCTGCGCATGCTGCTCACCATCGCCATCATCGCGCTGCTTGGCCTGGCCGATGAAAGCCTGCAGTCGCTTCTGCCCTACCGCAACGCATCGCCACTGGACTGGTGCTTTGATATCGCAGCCGCCGCCATCGCCAGCGCACTGATGGCATGGCAGACCGACTTTTCCCCGACTGCGGAATCTCATGCGAAAAAAAATCAGTAAGGCCGTGTTTCCCGTCGCCGGGCTCGGCACGCGCTTCCTGCCGGCCACCAAGGCCAGTCCGAAAGAAATGCTGCCCGTGGTCGACAAGCCGCTGATCCAGTATGCGGTCGAGGAGGCGATCGCCGCCGGCATCACCGAACTGATCTTCGTCACCGGCCGCAACAAGCGCGCCATCGAAGACCATTTCGACAAGGCCTATGAACTGGAAGCCGAACTGCAGGCGCGGCACAAGGATGTGCTGTTGCAAGTCATACGCCAGATCAAGCCGGACAATGTGCAGTGCTTCTATGTGCGGCAGGCCGAAGCGCTGGGGCTGGGCCATGCGGTGATGTGCGCCGAGCGCCTGGTGCAGGACGAGCCGTTCGCCGTCCTGCTGGCCGACGACCTGCTGGAGGCCGAGGTGCCGGTGATGCAGCAGATGATCGAGCTGCATGCGCACTATGGCAGCAGCCTGATCGGGGTCGAGACGATACCGGTCGAGCGCAGTGATTCCTATGGCATCGTCGAAGGCCATCCGGTGGCCGATCGGCTGCTGAAGCTGCATGGCATCGTCGAAAAGCCGGCGCCCGCCGAAGCGCCGTCCAACATGGGCGTGGTCGGCCGCTACATCCTCACGCCCGGCATCTTTCGCCATCTGCACGAGGTCAGGCCGGGCGCCGGCGGCGAGCTGCAGCTGACCGATGCGATTGCGCTGCTGATGAAGTCCGAGGCCTTGCTGTCCTACCAGTTTGCCGGCAAGCGCTATGACTGCGGCAGCAAGCAAGGCTATCTGCAGGCGACGGTCGAGTTCGCCTTGCGCCATCCGGAAGTGGGCGGCGAGTTTCGCGACTTCCTGCGCAAGCTGCCGCTCGATGAGGGGCCGGACCTGCAGGCGCAGGCACAGTCGCAGGCACAGACCCTGGCGGGCAAAGGCGCGCGCGGCGCGCGGCCGCCGCTGCAATGAAGACCATGGCCTGCGTCGGACAGACCCTGCTCGTCACCGGCGCCACCGGCTATATCGGCTCGCATGCCTGCGTCTGCCTGCTGCAGGCCGGCTGGCGGGTGGTGGGCGTGGACAACCTCAGCAACAGCTCGCCACAGGTGGTGGCGCGCATCGCGCAACTGGCTGACCGCGAACTGGGCTTTCATCTGCTGGATGTGCGTGAGCATGGCGCGCTGCTGCGGCTGCTGCAGCAGGAAGCGGTATCGGCCGTCATCCATTTCGCCGGCCTGAAGGCGGTCGGCGAATCGGTCGCCCGGCCGCTGGACTACCTCGACAACAATGTCTGTGGCAGCGTGTCGCTGCTGCGGGCGCTGCATCTGTCGGGCGTGCGCAAGCTGGTCTTCAGTTCGTCGGCCACCGTCTACGGCGACCCCGCCAGCGTCCCGGTCACCGAGGGCGCGCCGCTGTCGGCCACCAATCCTTACGGGCGCAGCAAATTGATGGTCGAGCAGGCGCTGGCCGACCTGGCGCAATCGGACCCGGAATGGCGCATCGCCACGCTGCGCTATTTCAATCCGGCCGGCGCCCATCCGAGCGGCCTGCTGGGCGAGGATCCGCGCGGCATGCCAAACAACCTGATGCCCTGCATCGCCCAGGTCGCGAGCGGCCGCCGGCCGGCGCTGGCCGTGTATGGCGACGATTGGCCGACCGAGGATGGCACCGGCGTGCGCGACTACATCCATGTGATGGACCTCGCCATGGGCCATCTGGCGGCACTGGAGCGGCTGTTCAGCCATGCCGGCTGCTTCACGCTCAACCTCGGCACCGGCCAGGGTGTCAGTGTGTTGCAGGCGGTGGCGGCCTTCGAGCGTGCCTGTGGCCGGCCGATACCGACCCGGGTCGCACCACGGCGCGCCGGCGACGTGGCCAGCTGCTACGCATCGCCGGCGCAGGCGCAGGCGCTGCTGGGCTGGCGCGCGCAACGCACGCTCGACGAGATGTGCGCCGACCACTGGCGCTGGCAGCGACTGCACCCGCAGGGGTATGCGAGCCATTGAGCGAATCGCACCCGGCCGTTCGGGCGTGAGCACGCGCAAAGGGCCAACCGGCACGACGCCCACAATGGACGCCCGACCCACCGACTCTTCCTAGGCTGCCGACCTGATGATTCCCACCGAACCCCTGCAGCCCTGCCAGGGCCGCATCGCCCTCGTGACCGGCATCACCGGCCAGGACGGCGCCTACCTGGCCGAACTGCTGCTCGACAAAGGCTATGAAGTGCACGGCATCAAGCGCCGCGGCTCGCAACTGAACACCGCGCGCATCGACCACTTGTACCAGGACCCGCATGAGACGGGCCGCCGCTTCATCCTGCACCATGGCGACATGACCGACACGGCCTCGCTGATCCGCGTGGTCCAGCAGGTGCAGCCGCAGGAAATCTACAATCTCGCCGCGCAAAGTCATGTCGCGGTATCGTTTGAAGAGCCGGAGTACACGGCCAATTCGGATGCGCTCGGCACCTTGCGGCTGCTGGAGGCGGTGCGCATCCTCGGCATGGAAGGCCGCACCCGCTTTTACCAGGCGTCCACCTCCGAGCTGTATGGCAAGGTGCAGGAGACGCCGCAAACGGAAAGCACGCCTTTCTATCCGCGCAGCCCGTATGCGGCCGCCAAGCTGTATGCCTACTGGATCACGGTCAATTACCGCGAGGCCTACGGCATGCATGCCAGCAATGGCATCCTGTTCAACCATGAGTCGCCGCTGCGCGGCGAGACCTTCGTCACGCGCAAGATCACGCGCGCGCTGGCGCGCATCGCGCTAGGCCAGCAGGATTGCCTGTACCTGGGCAACCTGTCCTCGCTGCGCGACTGGGGCCATGCGCGCGACTATGTGCAGATGCAGTGGCTGATGCTGCAGCAAGCACAGCCCGACGATTACGTGATCGCCACCGGCCGCCAGGCCAGCGTGCGCGACTTCATCGAGCTGGCCGCGCAGCGCCTGGGGCTGGCGCTGGAATGGCGCGGCTCGGGCGTGGCCGAGGTCGCCGTGCTGGCGTCGGCCGGCGAACATGAGGGGGCACGCCCCGGCCAGGTCATCGTGCGGGTCGACCCGCGCTATTTCCGGCCGACCGAGGTCGACACCCTGCTGGGCGATGCCGGCAAGGCACGCGAGCAGCTGGGCTGGGTGCCCGCCACCACGCTGCCCGAGCTGGTGCACGAGATGGTCGACAGCGACCTGTCGGCCGCGCGCAAGTTCGCGCTGGTGCGCCACCATGGCTTTGCCGCCCATGCCCATCATGAGTAAGCGCAGCGTGGAACGCATCTATGTGGCCGGCCATCGCGGCATGGTCGGCAGCGCGCTGGTGCGGGCACTGCGCGAGCGCGGCGATTGCCAGCTGGTGCTGCGCAGCCATGACGAGCTCGACCTGACCGATGCCGCGCAGGTCGATGCCTTCTTTGCCCGCAACGCCATCGACAGCGTCTACCTGGCGGCGGCGCGCGTCGGCGGCATCCAGGCCAATGCCAGCTACCCGGCCGAGTTCATCCAGCAGAACCTGATGATCGAGGCCAACGTCATCCATTGCGCCTGGAAATACCGGGCCGAGCAATTGCTGTTCCTCGGCTCGTCCTGCATCTATCCGCGCGCGGCGCCGCAGCCGATGCGCGAAGAGTACCTGCTCGGCGGCCCGCTGGAGCCGACCAACGAGCCCTACGCCGTCGCCAAGATCGCCGGCATCAAGATGTGCGAGAGCTACAACCGCCAGTTCGGCACGGATTTTCGCTGCATCATGCCGACCAACCTGTACGGCCCGGGCGACAACTTCCACCTCGACGACAGCCACGTGCTGCCGGGCCTGATCCGCCGCTGCCATGATGCGCTGCTGGCCGGCGCGCCCGAAGTCAGGTTCTGGGGCAGCGGCCAGCCGCAGCGGGAGTTCCTGCACGTCGACGACCTGGCGGCCGCCTGCGTGCTGATCATGGAGCAGCCGCGCTCGACCATCGCCGCCATGGGCACGCCGCAGTGCGCGCACCTGAATTGCGGCAGCGGCGAAGAAGTCCGCATCGCGACGCTGGCAATGATGGTGGCCGAAGCGGTCGGTTATGACGGCCACATCGCCTTCGATCCCGGCAAGCCCGATGGCACGCCGCGCAAGCTGCTGGATTCGGGCCGGCTGCGCAGCCTCGGCTGGGCGCCGCGCATTCCGCTGCGCGAAGGCTTGCAGCGCACGGTGCGCCACTTCCTGGCCGCGCACAGCGCCGACCAGGCGCAGCTGGCCGGCCGCGGCAAGCCGGACCGGCCGCGTCTGCAGCCATGAGCGCCGGCCACGGGCCTGTAGCGCCGGGAGCGGCCGGCCGATGAACACCGGGGCAGCGGATTCTTTCTGGCTGCTGGCTGCGGCATTGCTGGCCGTGCCACCGGTGGTGCTGGCCTGCGTGCGGCTGCGGCCCTGGGTGGCGCTGGCCTTTGTCGCGCTGCTGGCGCTGTTCTCGTCATCGACCTGGGGCCAGCTGCAGGAAGAAAACACGCTGTATGCGCGCGGCACCGGGCTGTTCCATTTTTCCCTGCTGAACCTGCTGCTGTGGCTGGCGGCAGCGACGGCGCTGCTGCGCCTGCTGGGGCGCCATCCGCTGGCGCCGCCGCTGGTGCCTGCCTCGCCTTTTCCGGCCTTCATCGCCGGCTTCGGCTTCCTGCTGCTCGGGCATGTGGCGGTCGGCCTGCTGGCCGGCCAGTCGCTGCTGGATGTGCTGTCCTACACCGGCCTGCTGAACGTGCTGAACATGGCGCTGTTCTCGCTGCTGCTGCTGGCCGCGCTCGCCGATGAGGCGGGACGCCGGCGCCTGCTGCTGGCCCTGCTGGGGCTGGGCGCGGTGCGCGCCGTGTATGGCCTGGCGCGCTATGCATGGTTCGGCGGCGACAGCGCGAATCCTTATCGCAATTTCGAACGGCTCGACATCCGGCTCGTCTACTTCGACATTGGCGACAACTATATCGCCGCGCTGGCCGCGTTCTGCATCGGCTGGCTGCTGCTGATGCCGCGCGTGCACCTGACGCTGTGGCGGCGCAGCTGGCTGCTGGCCTTGCTGGCGATGGAGGTGGCGACCGTGGCCCTGTCCTTCCGTCGCTCGGCGCTGATCGGGCTGGCGCTGATGGCCGCCGTGCTGCTGTGGCGGCTGCCCTGGCAGCGCCGGCTGCTGGCCGGCGCCCTCGGTATCGCCGCGCTGGCCGGCGCCGCCGGCGTGCTGCTGCGCGATCGCTTGCAGGCCACTGCCGGCGGCAGCGGTGGCGGCAGTGGCGGCGGCCTCGGCGGCTGGCTGTCGTCGCTGCTGTATGACGTGGGGCCGCAGCGGGCGATCGAAGTCAGCCGCTTCGCCGAACTGGAGGCGGCGGCGCACAGCCTGCAAGGCAGCTGGCTGTTCGGTCTCGGCAGCTGGGGCAGCTTCACCGGCAACGACAACGTGCTGTCCTACCACTTCGGCAAATTCGATTTCGTGCACAGCGGCTTCGGTCACCTCGTGCTCAAGTCGGGCGTGGTCGGCTTGCTGCTGTTCGTGGCGCTGCTGAGCGCGATGCTGCTGCACTACCGGCGCATGCGCCCCGCGCTGCGCGGCAACAGCGCGCTGCTGGCCGATGCCGGACTGGCGGGCCTGCTGTTCTGGCTGCCGACGCTGCTGATCGGCACGCCCGTCATCGAGTTTCGCACCATGTTGCTGATCGGCCTGACGCTGGCCCTGCCCTATCTGGCCGCACAACCGGTGGCCGTCCCACAGCGGCCGGGGCAGGCCTGCACCGCCGGGCCTGCGCCCGGCCACGGCCGGGCGCCCAAGCCGGCGGGCACGATGGCGGGGTCGCATGCTGCTGCGTGATTCGGCCTGGAACTTTGCGGGGCTGGCCCTGCCGGCGCTGGTGGCGCTGGCCACCGTGCCCTGGCTGATCCATGGCCTCGGGCTGGAGGGCTTCGGCATCGTCACCCTGATCGCCTCGGTGGTCGGCTACTTCGGCATTCTCGACATCAACCTCTCGGCCGGCGCCATCAAGTACCTTGCGCAGCACCAGGCCACCGGCGATGCGCGGCGCTTCGCGCAGACCTTCTGGTTCGGCCTGCTCTTGCATGGGGCGCTGGGCGTGGCCGGCGGCCTGTTGCTGGCCGCTCTCTCGCATGGGCTGCTGGCACATTTTTTCAGCGTCTCGCCTGCCCTGCGCGAACCGACTCGGCATGCGCTGCAACTGGCCGCGCTCGGCTTCGTCTTGTCGCAGCTGCTGGGCTATTTGCTGTCGGTGCCGCAGGCCTTGCAGCGCTATGACGTCTCGGCGCGCGCCGAGGCCGGCTTCGGCATGCTGGTCAACATCGTCTCGGCCGTGGTGGCCTGCACCGGCGGCGGGATTGCCGGCGTGATGCTGGCGCGCGTGGCCGTGGCTGCGGCCAACCTGCTGTGGCTGGGCTGGCAGCTGGCACGGTTGGGTGCGCCGCTGGCGCCGGCGTGGCCGTCGCGCGAAGTCGCGCAGCAGCTGCTGCGGTTTTCCGCGCACAGCTATCTGTCGCGCCTGGCCACGATGCTGCACCAGCATGCCGACAAGCTGATCGTGGGCGCGCTGGCCGGCCCGGTGGCGCTCGCCTTTTACACGGTGCCGGTGCAGCTGGCCGGCCGCCTGCTCGGGCTGACCTACCGCCTTGGCAGCGTGATCTATCCGCGCGTCTCGGCGCTGGCGGCCACCGGCCAGCAGCCGCGGCTGCTGGCGATCTATCTCGACAGCAGCCGCCTGCTGACTTACCTGAACTTCGCCGTGCTGGCCGTCATCGCGCTGGCCGGCGCGGCCTTCCTGGAGCGCTGGGTCGGCGCCGCATTCGTCGCCGCCGGCTATCCGGTGCTCTTGCTGGTGACGCTGGCGCTGCTGGCCGATTCGCTGACCACCTTGCCTTCGCTGGTGAATGACGGCCTCGGCCATCCGCACATCACGGGCCGCTTTGCGCTGGCGCGCGGGCTGGCCGGTGTGCCGCTGGTTTATCTCGGCACGCGAGTGGCCGGCATCGAGGGCGCGGCGCTGGCGCACCTGGTCGCGTCGGTCGTGATGAGCGCGCTGTTCCTCGCTTACGTGCACGGTCGCACGGTGCCCGTCGGCCTGTCGCAGGTGTGGGCATGCTGCTGGCGCCCCAGCTTGCTGGTCGGCGGTGCGGTGGCGTTGGCGATGATGCCGCTCAAATGGCTGCTCGACGAGCGGCTGCCGGGCTTGCCGGGCTTGCTGGCGCTGCTGGCCGTGGCTGGCACGAGCTTGCTGGCGGCCGGACTGGCCTTCATCGTGCGCAGCGACGAACGCGCGCTGCTGATGTCACGGTTGCCGCCGGCTGGCCATCGGCTGACGGGCCTGACGGGCCTGGCAGGCCTGGCAGGCCGGGCCTGGCTGCGCCGGCCGCCACGGCCACGCCACCCGCCTCATACGCCTCATACGCCTCATACGCCCCATATGCCCCATATGCCCCATACGCAACATCCACCCCACACCCGCTGAGGAGGCGACGATGCGCATCCTGCTCGCCAGCGAAGACCTGCCTGCCCCGGCGATGGGCGGCCTGGCGCGCCATGTGCTGCTGCTTGGGCGTGCCCTGCGGGCCGATGGCCATCAGGTCGATTTGCTGGGCAATGATGATTTCTCACCGGCCGTCGCCGGCCCCGAGTTCGATTTCGATGGCCGCTTCTTCGGCGAACTGCATGGCCAGTTCGACGGCTGGAAGGAAATGCGCTTCGGCATCTTCATGCCCCCCAAGCGCAGCGTATTGGCGCGCCGCTTTGCGAAGGCCATCCTGCGCCATGCCGATCGCTACGACGTGGTGCACTACCACGGCCACCTGCCGAATATTGCGGGGCACATACCGCCGCGCGTCAATTTCATCCAGACCCGGCATGACCAGGGCAGCGACTGCCTGGTCCACACGCGCTACAAGCGCGGCGCCGTCTGCAAGGCGATCGAGCCGGCAGCCTGTGCCGAGTGCCGCAGCTGGCAGCCCAACCTCATGCAGCGCAAGCTGTCGGCGCTGGCGGTCATCCGTTTCCGTCACGAGGTGCGCACGGGCTTCGAACGCCACAAGACGGTGTTCGTGTCCGATTTCCTGCAGCAGAACCTGACGCGCTGCTTCGGTCGTCGGCGCTGGGGCGTCACCGTGCACAATTTTGTCGATACCGACGCCTTGCGCAACCGGCCCGCCGTCGGCGCAATGCCATCCTCACCGCTGCGCCTCTTCATCGCGGCCAAGCTGTACCCGGCCAAGGGCGTCGAGGCCTTCCTCGAGACGCTGGAGCGGCAGTCGTCGGCCGAGCAGCGCTGCCGGCTGCTGGTCGAGGTCGCCGGCGACGGCAGCGATGAGGCGCGGCTGCGCCAGCGCTTTCCCGACACCTATTTCCATGGCTGGCAAGGCCGCGCCGAGACCTGGCGCCTGGCGGCGCTTGCGCATGCGCTGGTGGTGCCGTCGGTATGCGAAGAGGCCTGCGCCACGACCGTGCTGGAAGGGCTCGCCCTGGGCAAGACCGTGTTTGCGCTGCGCCTGGGCGGCACGCCCGAGCTGGCCGCCTATGCGCCGGGCCCGGACCAGTTGCGCCTGCATGAGTCGATGGCCGAGCTGGTCGATGCCCTGCTCGCATTCCGGCCGCGCCCGGATTACGCCAACGCGGCGCGCCAGGGCGCCAGTGCCGCGCAGTCGGCCGGTCGCTTGCTGGCGCTGTACCAGATGCCGCCCGGCGCGATAGGACTGCAGGGATGATCGTCACGCCGCGCTTCTCCATCATTACCTGCACGCTCGACAGCGAGCCCTGGCTGGCCACGGCCATCGATTCGGTGCTGGGCCAGCGCGATGTGTCGTATGAACTGATTTTCGTCGATGGCGGCTCCACTGACGGCAGCCTGCAAAGGATCGCATCGGTCAGCGATGGGCGGTGCCCGGTGACCGTGGTGCACGAGGCCCGCGGCGGGATCGCGCGCGCCATGAACGCCGGCCTGATGGCGGCGCGCGGCGAGATCGTCGCCCACCTGCATTCGGATGATTTTTACCTGCACCCGGAGGTGCTGGCGACGGTGGCGCGCGCCTTCGACGACAGTGGCTGTCGCTGGCTGTTCGGCCGCACCGTGCGGGCGCTGGACGGGCGACTGGCGCCGACCGGCTGGCACGCGCCGCCCTACAGCCGGGCGCAGCTCCTGCGCGGCAATTTCATTGCGCATCCGGCGACCTTCGTCGAGCGCCGCCTGATGCTGGCCGCCGGCGGCTTCGATCCGCAGTGGCGCTATGCGATGGACTATGACCTCTGGCTGCGCCTGGCGCGGCTGGCCGACCCCCTGCAACTGGACCGGCCGCTGGCGGCCTTCCGCGAGCATGCGGGCAGCCTGTCCACGCGCGAGCGCGGCAAGGCCATGCAGGAAGACTTGCGCGTGCGCCTGGCCCATGCCGGCCCCAATCCGGCGGCCCGGCTGGCGCACCGGGCGCGCCACCTGGTGCGCCATGTGATTCGCCCCGGCGCACGCGAGGCACTGCGGCGCTGGCGCAACCGATTCAATCGCGAGGGAGGCGTGCATGCGTGACTTTTCGCTGGTGCTGGCCACGGTCGGCCGCACGGTGGAGCTGAACCGCTTGTTCGATTCGCTGCTGGCGCAGACCTGGCACGACTTCGAGGTGATCGTGGTCGACCAGAACCGCGACGAGCGGCTGCAGCCGGTGCTGCATCGGGCCCGGTGCCTCGGGCTGACGCTGCGCCATCTGCGGCATTACCCGCCCAACCTGGCACTGGCACGCAATGCCGGCATCAGCGCCGCGACCGGGCGCTGGCTGGGCTTTCCGGACGATGATTGCTGGTATGCGCCGCACACGCTGGAACGGGTGATGGTGCGCAGCCGCCGGCGCGACCGGCCGCATGGCGTCGTGGTGCGCTGGGCCGAGCAGCACGAGCCCTCGCCGCCGGGGCTGCTGAGCTGGCGCCGCTCGTCGCGCTTTCGCGATTTCCCGGTGTCGTCGATTACGCTGTTCCTGCAGCGCGAGCTGGCCGGTCGCATCGGCGGCTTCGACGGACGGCTGGGCGTCGGCCAGTGGTTCGGCGCCGGCGAAGAGACCGACATCGTGTTGCGCGCGCTGCGGCTGGCGGCCATCATCGCCTACGAGCCGACGGCGCTCGTGCATCACCGCACCGACCTGCCGGCGCGCACCGACAGCGCGATGGCGCGGCGCTCGGCCCGGCAGCGCGCGCGCGGCACCGGCGCGATGTATGCGAAGCACCGGCTGCCAGCCTGGGTGATCGTGCGCGGCCTGCTGTCGCCGCTGGCACGGCCGCTGGCGCGCGGCGCGCTGCACGAGCTGGCCTACGGCGCGACCATCAGCTGCGGCCGCTTTGACGGCTGGCTGCGCTGGCGCGTCCTGCATGCGCGCAGCGATGAGCCGCCGCTGCCGCTGCAGGAAGGGCCCGGCGACGGCAGCCTGCCCCGGCGCGCCGATGCGCAGGCCCACTGATGCGCGTCGCCCTCGTCACCAATGTGCCCCCGCCCTATCGGGTGCCGATCTTCAATCGGCTGGCCCAGTGGCCGGGACTGGATTTCCACGCCATCTTCTGCGCGTCGCGCGAGCCGAACCGCGCCTGGGACTTGCCCGACCTGGCCTTTGTTCATCATGTGCTGCGCGAACGCTATCTGACAGTGCGCGGCCGCTACATTCATCACAACCCGGACATCTTGCCGCTGCTGCAAAAATTGCAGCCGGAGGTCGTGATCACCGACGGCTTCAACCCGACCCACCTGTATGCCTTTGCGTGGGCGCGCTGGCGCAAGCGCTCGCATGTGGCGATGACGGATGGCACCGACCAGTCCGAGCGCGACCTGTCCCTGCTGCACCGGGTGGCGCGCCGCCTGGTGTTTGCGCAGTCCGGCGCCTACATTGCCGCGAGCGAGGGCGGCCGGCGCCTGTTCCGGGCCTATGGCGTGGCGCCGGAACGCTGTCGCTACTCGTGGCTGTGCATCGACAATGCGGCCTTCGCGCCCGGCCCCGGTGTCGAACGGCCGTATGACTTCCTGTTTTGCGGCCGGCTCGAACCGGCCAAGGATCCGCTGTTTGCGCTGGCCGTCGCGCAAGAGACGGCGCGCCGGCTCGGGCGGCGCGTGCGGCTGCTGGTGGTGGGCTCGGGCAGCCAGCAAGAGCGGCTGCGTCGATTGGCAACGGCGGCGGCAAGCGACGCGACCGGGCAGGTGGCGCTGTGCCTGCACGGCTTTGCGGCGCAGGCCGAGCTGCCGGCCTTGTACCAGTCGGCACGGGTGTTCCTGTTCCCCACCCACGGCGATGTGTGGGGCATCGTGGCCAATGAAGCCTGCGCGGCCGGCTTGCCGGTGCTGGTGACGCCGCAGGCGGGCGTGGCCGGCGAGCTGGTGGTCGAGGGCCGCAATGGCCACATCCGCGAGCGCCGGGTCGACGACTGGGCAGGCTGCGCGGTGCGGCTGCTGAGCGATGACGCGCAATGGCAAGCCTTCAGCCATGACAGCATGAAACGCGTGCAACGCTATGAGTTCGACAGCGCCGCGCGCGGCATCGCCGAGGCCTGCCGCATTGCCCGGCCGCTGCCACCGCCCCCCTCGCCCTTGCGCTCGGGCGCCGCCGGCCAGCCATGAGCGCCATGGCCTTCAGCCTGTCGGTGGACGACGGCCATCCGCTGGACCTGAAGCTGGCCGACCTGCTCGAGCGGCACGGCCTGCGCGCCAGCTTCTACGTGCCCGGATCGAACAGCGAAGGGCCGCCGGTGATGCGCGCCTCGCAGCTGCGCACGCTGGACGGGCGCTTCGAGATCGGCTCGCACACGGCCGGACATCGCTTCCTGGCCCGGCTCGAGAACGCAGCGGCCTGGCGCGAAATCAGCGACGGCAAGGCGGCGCTGGAAGATGTGCTGGGCCATGCGGTGCAGGGCTTTTGTTATCCGGGCGGGCGCTATCGGCGCGAGCAGGTGGCGCTGGTGCAAGCGGCCGGCTTCCGGCATGCCCGCACCACGCAGAACCTGCGCATCGACACGGTCGGTCAGCTGCTCGAAATGCCGACCACGCTGCAGTTCTATCCTCACCCGCGCAGCGTACTGCTGCGCAACTTCATCTCGCAAGGTGCCTGGCCAGAACGGCAAGCGGCCTTGCGGGCCGCGCTGGCCGAGAGCGACTGGCGCACGCGGCTCTATGCGCTGTTCAATCATGCCTGTGCCCGGGGCGCGGTGTTCCACCTGTGGCTGCACAGCACCGACATCGAGCAGCTGCAGCTGTGGCAGGAACTCGATGCCTTCCTTGCCTGCGTCGCGCGCCGGGTGCCGCCCGCCCGCCGCCTGACGAATGGCGAACTGGCCGGCGGGGCAGGCCTCATCCCAGCGGCGGACGCGCGGCCGCCGGTGGCGGTGCCTCCGGCGGGCGCGCCGATTCATCCTGGCGGCCCGCAGGACGCTGGCCGGCCGCCTGCCGCTCGCCCTTCCACACCATGAGAAAGTAATGCGACTTGAGCCCGGCCAGCCGCACATGGCCCAGCTTCCAGGGCGGGCGACCGGGCAGCACATCGACCATGGTCTTGAGCGCCAGCGCATCGAGCAGCCTGACCTTCGGCTCCGATCGCAGCCAGCGCGACAGTGGATGCCAGCGATTCGCGGTGGACACGAAGATGCCGCGCCGCGCCACGCGCAGCAGCTCTCGCAACAGGCGCACCTGCCTTTCATGGCTGCCGCAAGTCTCCAGCAGCTCATGGCAGGCCACCCAGTCATAGGCACCGTCGTCGTAGGGCAGGCGCGCATGCGCGCGCAGCGGCAGCTCGTCGAGATTGACCAGCTCGAGCCGGGTATGCGCAGGATCGTCGCCGGCAAACTCGTTGAACGCTTCTTCGAGTCGGTGCCGGGTTTGCTTGAGCGCGGGCGTTATCAGGTCCATCACCCTCCCGGGATCCGTGGCTGTCAGGAGCCTTGATCATCCCGCATCGGCGCTCCGCAGGTCTTGCGTAGTCTCAGGACAGCGGCAGGCAGGCTGCGGTCAAATCAAGGCATGAAGCACCCTCCGCAGGTCGCTCCCGTGCTGCTCGGCACCCGCATCGATGCGTTGTCATGGGAGCTGGCGCTCGGCCGCATCCTGCGCTGGGCCGGCGCGCGCGAATCGCGCATGGTCTGCCTGTGCAATGTGCATTCGCTGGTGTCGGCCGGCACGGATGCGGGCCTGCGCGCGGCCCTGCACGGGTCGGACATGAATGCGCCCGATGGCGCGCCGGTGGCCTGGCTGATGCGAAGGCTGGGCTGGCCCGAGCAGCAGCGCTTGCCGGGCCCCGACCTGATGGCACGCCTGCTGGCCGAGGCGGCGCGGCTGCAGCTGCCGGTGTTTCTGCTTGGCGGCACGCCCGAGACCCTGACCCTGTTGGCCGACCATCTGCAGGCCACGCTGCCGGCGCTGCTGCTGGCGGGCAGCCTGTCGCCGCCCTTCAAGCCCTTGCGGGAGGAAGACAATGCACTGATCGCCGACAGCATTGCCGCCTCGGGCGCGCAACTGGTGCTGGTCGGCCTGGGCTGCCCGAAGCAGGAAAAATGGATGGCGGCGCAGCGGGGTCGGGTGCCGGCGGTGATGATCGGTGTGGGCGCGGCCTTCGATTACCATGCCGGCACTTTGCGGCGCGCGCCGGCCGGCTGGCAGCGCGCCGGTTTCGAATGGCTGCACCGGCTGCTGAGCGAGCCCTCGCGGCTGGCCGGACGCTACCTGCTGACCAATACGCTGTTCCTGCTCGCGCTGCCGTTCGCGCTCTGGCGCAGGCCGCGTGCCTGAGCCGGCGCCGCATCCCCGCCCGCATCCGCGCCGGTGTCCGCGCCGGTGTCCGCGCCCGTGTCCGGCATGGCCGCCGGCGGCCTCGCCTGCGCCTCCTGTTCGCCTGACCAGCGGCGCCACTGGGCCGGACCGACCAGGCCACGCCCCTCCAGCTCGGCCACCACGGCCGTCAGCGACGGATAGCGATTGCGCTCGAAGGTGGCGAAGCGCGCCAATTGCTTGCCTCCGTGCCGGCTCCAGAGCCGGAACGCCGGTGCCGCGGCCGCGCCGGCAAAGAAATTGCCGGTGACCCGATTGCCTTCGATGGCAGCGAAGCTGGCCGTCTCGTTGAAGAGCATATGCTCGCGCCGGTTGTCGCGGAAACGGTTGCCCTCGACCTGATTCTGAAAGCCATTGTGCAATTGCATGCCGGAGGGATTGCGATCGATCTGATTGCCCTGCACCCGGACGCCGTTGGCAAAGTCATCCAGATAAATCCCGTAGGCGACGGGCCCGCCGAGCTGGCTGACCCGGTTACGCGCGATGAGCACATCGAGCGGCTGGCGGTCGCGCGCGAAGGTATAGATGCCGCCACAATCGGACAGCCGCCGGCACGCCCTCTCGACCACGTTGTCGGTCACCTGCGCATGGCGGAACACGCGGATGCCGATGTAACTGGCATCGAGGATGTGGTTGCGTCGTATCTGCTGCCCAACGGCCTGCTCGAAGACGATGGCGCCTTTCGAGCGCTTCGGCATGCCCAGCATGCCGGCACCGGCGATGCGGGAGTCGACGATGTGCACATTGCGCGCATCGTCATTGGCACGGATGCCGTGCCTGACCGTGCCCTCCACCTGCACACGGCGCAGGCGGCTGCCGCTGCCGACGATGATGGCGGCCTCGATGGCATTGACGATGCGCGTGTCGGTCACCTGCAGGCCTTCGCTGCCGGCGCCATTGATGCCCACATCGGCTGCCCTGACCTGCAGGCCGATGATGCGGATGCCGCGCGTGTCGTTGGCGGCGATGCCGGGCTCGGCGCCGGCCGCCCAGACCCGACCGGCCGGCGAGGCGCGATCCGGCATGCGCAGCGCGAGCTGGCCGCTTTCCCAGGCCCATTCACCGGGGGCGTCCATCATCCAGCGCTTGCCCTCGACATAGAACTCGGTCTGCGGCAGCAGGCCAAAGCCTTCATCGTCGCCGGCGGCGAGCACCAGCGCGCCGCCCTCATCGACGCGAGCGATGGGCCGGACCTGGATCAGCCAGTCGGCGGCACGCCAGACCAGCACCGCCCCGGCCAGGTCGTCGCTGGGCAACGCGACCTGCAGCCGGTCGGGCCGGGTTCGGGTGCCATGCAGCCAGGTCTGGGGCGCATTCGGATGGTGGGCCAGCGGAAGATAGACCCCGTCCATCTCCAGCAAGGCCGGGGCAAAGGGCATGTCGGTGATCCAGGTGCCGGCATCGCGCGGATCGCGGCGCCAGCCCTCGACCGGCCGGGCCGGCGTGATGATGGCCGGGCCGCAGTCACCGACTGTCTTGACCGTCACCTCGGTGCGCTGCTCGAGGTCGAGCGGACCGGCGTAGATGCGGCCGCACTCGAGGGCCACGGTGTCGCCGTCCCGCACCCGGGCCGGCAGCGGCAGCAGGCGCGGCCACGGCAAGCCGGCAGCCTCGCGCGGTCGGGGGCGCGGATCCGGATCGCCGTGCGACCAGGCGCTCAGCGGCAGCAGCGAGGCAGTGACCATGAATGCGCCTGCCATCAGGACAAGGTATCGAGCATGTGTCACATGACCTCCCGGGTTCAGACCCGATGATCAGCGAATGCGCAGGCGACACCTTGGCAAGACGCAAAAAAAGCCAGCACGAGGCTGGCTTTGAAAAACTGTCCACGCGGGCGGACAGTTCGTGCTGACTGTTGACGTCGTATCAGGTGGCGTCAGCTCAGCCCTGCTTCCAGGCTCGCACGTAGTTGACTTCATACGAGTTGCCGATACCGGTCGGCGTCGTGCTGTCCGGCTGGCCGCTGGCGCTGCCGTACCAGAGGTCAAGCATGATGTACATCGTGTCCGGCATCGTGACGTTCAGCGTATAGACCTCGCGACCATCGAAATAGAAGGTCTGACGGGTCGGCTCCCACTTCACGGCATATTTGTGGAACGCTGCCGACAGATCGCTGGTCAGGATCGTCTTGGTACCCGCCAGTCGGCCGGCATCGATCCAGACCGTCGGTGCATAAGCGGTCGGGTGCAGATTGGCATCCGACCAACCGCTGGCAGGACCGCCACCGGCATAGGCTTCCATGATGTCAATCTCGGGACGGCGGGTGCCGATGTGATTGAACAGCCAGAACGCCGGCCAGGTGCCTTTGCCGATCGGCAGCTTGGCTTCGATTTCGAAGAAGCCATAGGTCTGGTAATACTTGCCGTCGGTATCAATGGTGCGATTGAAAAACTTGCCGGTCGCATCACGTTGCGGCCAGATCTTCAGGCTGCCGTTCGACACCGTATAGTTTTTGGTCGCATTGCCGGCCTCGTACCAGATCTGGTCATTCCATTTGGCCGTATTCCATGAATTGAATTCATCCTGGAAGCTCAGCGTCCAGGCGGTACCGGTCTGGCCGAATGGCATCGGTGCGGTCGTGGTACCGGTGGTCGTGCCTGTCGTGGTGCCGGTGGTCGTGCCTGTCGTGGTGCCGGTGGTCGTGCCTGTCGTGGTACCGGTGGTCGTACCTGTCGTGGTACCTGTCGTGGTGCCGGCAGTCGTGCCCGTGGTAGTGCCCGTGGTAGTGCCCGTGGTAGTGCCCGTGGTACCGGTCGTGGTGCCCGTGGTACCGGTCGTGGTGGTCGTGCCCGTGGTTGTCGTCGTCGTCGTGGAACCGGTGGATGTCGACGGCGCGGTACTGACCGAGGTGGTCTGGGTCGAACCATTCGCCAGTTTGGTCGTGGCCGATGCTGACGTCAGGTTACCGCTGGAATCGATCGTGTATTGCGCAGAGCCGGTGCCACCACCGCAGGCCGCAAGAAGAACCGACACACTGGTCGCTGCAGTCAGCGACAGTGCACGTATTGCTTTGCTGTTGAATGACACGTTGATCATCAAGAATTTCTCCCTCTGGTTGTGTGGATCTCATGCGAGATCGCTTGCAAATGCTTGTGTCAGAGCATTGCCTTCCAAGAAGAGTTCCGACTGGAAACCGATATTTTTTCCCAGGGAAAAATGATTGATGAATGCTCATTACCTCGTTGTCATTGCGAAGTTTTCATCGCAATGACAGAAGCTCATCGCTTCAATCGGGCAACGGCATCAGCGCAACCTGCAGATCGATCGCGCCGAAAAAAAACGAAGAAAATGAAGAAGAAGAAGAAGAAGAAGAAAAAAAAAAGAAAAAACAGCGGGAGGCAGGGAGGCAGGGAGGGAGAGGGAGGGAGAGAGAGAGTGTGTGTGTGTGTGTATGTGTGTGTATGTGTGTGTGCGTGTGTGTGCGGAGAGGAAGGGGAAAGAATTAAAACGGAAGCGGCCCTGCGTTGTGCTCCGCTCAGGCCGCTACCGAGTGGATGATGCTGTCCTGCCCGGGCATCAGATCGGCGATCGGGTAGCCGGAGCCGCGCTTGAGTTGTTCAAGCAAATGATCAGCGAGACGCAAGGCCAGCGCCGTCAGGGTAATGGTCGGGAAATTCGCACCGGCGGTCGGGAAGACCGAGCTGCCGGCGACATACAGATTGGCCATTCCATGAACCCGGCAATCGGCATCCACGACACCCTGCATGTCATCGACATGCATGCGCGTGGTGCCCATATGATGCCAGGTGCCTTCACGTTCCCAGGTGGCGGGCCAACCGGCCGATGACATCGGCGGCCCGAGGTCGACATCGGCCACGCCGGCGCGGCGCAGCTCCTCAGCCACCAGCGCCAGTGTCCGGTCTGCCGTGTGGCGCGACAGGGCATCGACCCGCCAGTCGACTTCGACGCGCGGCAGGCCGAGCGCATCACGACGCTCGACCGACAGCCGCACCCGGCTGTCCGGGTTCGGCGCCGGCTCGACGATCAGCTGGAAGGCCACCTGTCGGATCAGGAAGCGCGGGTGGCAAATTCGCGTCAGCCCATACAGCATCGTGTTGAGCGGGTCGCGCAACATCGTGGCCAGGTCTTGATGCCAGCGCCAGCCGGGCTGCTCCTTGCCCAGCAGCGCCTGCTTGCAACGATACAGGGCCCGCGCCCCTTCACTGCCCTCGCCCGGGAATTCGGAGCAGAAGCACAGCCGCGCATTGAGCACGCGCTCGCTGGCCATGGCCTCGGGCGTCAGCGCGAATTGTGCGGCGATGTGCTGGCCGTGTGCGCGCACGGCCCGGCTCATGTAGTTGTATTTGATGTCGTAGAGCTTGTTGCGCGACCAGCCCGGCGTGAACCGCACGCTGCCGGTGAGCATGCGCGGATGGTCCATGAAAAAGCGGCCGACCAGGTCATGTGCATTGCCGACGCCGGCCGGCAGCACCTGGTTCGATGCCAGCAGCAAGCGCGCATTCTCGATGCCGCCCGTGGCCAGCACGAACAGCCGGGCCGCAACGGTCATCGTCTTGCCATCCAGGGTCTGCACCCGCACATGGTTGATGCGCGCAGCGCTTTGGTCCGGCACCAGCGCCGTCACGTTCGCATGCAAGAACACGCGCACATACGAGGCACGCTGCAGCTCTTGCCGGTAATCGCGGCCGAAGCGCACCGGCGGGCTGAACTGGGACACGGTGTCGCGCACCTTGCCGCTCACCATCGGTATCCGGCGCACATCAGGCCGCGCAATTGCCTGCTCCCAGAAGGCGGGGTCGAAGTTCGGCGGCCCCAGCTGCAGCACGCCATGGGCGCGCTGGTAATACGGCATCAGGTCGGCCAGCCCGAAGGGCCAGCCGCTGTGCGGCACCCAGTCGCGCTGCTCGAAATCCCATGGATCCAGTGGCCGGCTCCAGCCGCCCCAGCAATTGCTGCTGCCGCCCAGGAAGCGCGCCCGGCAGCCATCGGCAAACTCATAGGGGATGCCAGTGGCATCGCCACGGCAGAGGTCGCGCGTGGCCTCGTCCGGGGCCAGCCCGCCGCTTTCCAGCACGCAGGCATCAATCGCATGGCGCTCGAGCTCGCGCGCAATGCTCAGGCCAGCGACCCCGCCGCCGATGATGCAGACGGTCACCACCAGCGAGCGACCGTCATTGACCTGGCGCGCGTCAATCAGCATGCCACTGCCCCGGACGGCGACTGCGGGCGCGGCCCGTTGCCGGACGGCTTGCATGCGCAGGCGCGTGCGCGTGCTCATGCTCGTGCTCATGCTCGTGCTCATGCCGGTGTCCATGTCCGGCGGCCGGCGCGCGCAGCGCGATGCGCCGCTGGCGCAAGCCGGCCTTCAGGCCAAGCCAGTGCTGGCGCAGCAGCAGCTGCGGATGACGCCATTGCGCGAGGCGGCTGCGCCACAGCAGCGCATGGTGCAATGCGCGCGGCTGGCCGCCGAGCTGCAATTTGTAGTCATACCAGCCCCACAGGAAATGAAAGCGGTGCAGCCCCTGCGCGATCGCCGCCTCGATGCCGAGCACGCAGCACAGGTAGCCCAGCCGCAGCCCGTCGAAGCGGGGATCATGCGCCACCACATGCATGTACAGGTCATTGCCGGCCTGCGTGCACAGCAAGCCGGCCCGCAGGTGGCCATCGATCTCGATCGCGGCAAGCTGGCCGCGCTCCTGCATCAGCGCGCACAGCTGCCGCTCCTGGTGCGGGTCGATGCCATAGCTGCGGCCTTTGGCGCGCATGCGGGCCCGGCTCATCTGCAATACCGAGCGCACCTGTTGCTCGGTGATGTCGATGTCATGCACCAGCCTGAAACTGAACGAAGGCTCGGCGCGCTGCGCGCGCCGCAGGGCCTGGCGCAGCTTCTCGCGGGTGCGCGCCGACAGGCTGGCGTGCCAGTCGTCGACGCTGGCGGGCAGCTCGAGCACGAAATCTTCCGAAAACACGGCGCGCTGCAGCGGATAGCCGAGGGCGGCAGGCTGGCCGGGGCCGGGCCGGATGCCGATGTCGGGACTGCCGATGTCAGGACTGGCCTCGTCATCGGCCAGGTGCAAGGCATGCAGCTCGATCGCATCGAGCTCGCCGTAGCGCGAAAACAGCGCATCGGCAAGATGCCCGAGGCCGGCTGCGTCCGCAACGGCGACTTCGTTGAGCACCCGCGCGATGCGGCCATGGCGGCGGAACAGCCACAGCCCGGCGATCTGGCCGTCAGCGCGCTCGACCCAGGCCTCGACATCCGGGGTCAGCGCGTCATGGATGCGCAGATGGGCCTCGGTGCAGAAGATGCTCTGGCTGCGCCGCTCCAGGGCCGGCCACAGGTAGGCGGGCAAGGGCCAGCAATGAAACTCCGACGAGAGCCCCGGATCGGCCGGTCGGGTCGCTGGGAAGGCCTGGCCCGGCATGCTGGCCTGCCGCTCAAGTCGCTGAAGGAACGCTGCGCTGCGCATCGGTGGTGTACCCCAGTTGACGTAACTTGCCGTAGCCGTAGCGGCCGCCATAGGCATAGCGGCCCGGCCGGGGAATAATGTCGTTGAAGATCACGCCGCGGGCGGCCAGGCCGGCGCGCGCCAGGCGCTTGATCGCCTCGGCGATCTCGCCAGGCCGGGTGACGCCGGAGCGCGTGGCCAGGAAGATGGTGCCGGCATGGGCGCCGATGACCAGGCTGTCGGCCACCGCCAGCAGCGGCGCGGCATCGACCAGCACCACGTCATAGTGCGGCGCAAGTTCGGCCAGCAGCGCGGCCAGCGCCGGCCGCAACAACAGTTCGGACGGGTTGGGCGGCAGGCTGCCGGTGGCGATGAAATCAAGGTTCTCGAGCACGCTGTGGCGCACCAGCGCCGCCACCGGCGCGCCGGCGAGGATGTCGGACAGGCCGCCGGCGCGCGCCGCATGGAAATAGCGGTGCAGCTGGCCGTCGCGCAGGTCGCCATCGATCAGCAGCACCCGTCGCCCGCCGGCGGCGATGATGGAGGCCAGGTTGACCGAGACGAAAGACTTGCCCATGCCCTCGGTCGGCCCGGTGATCAGCACGACATTGTTGTGCGCATGGGTGAGGCAGACCTGGAGCGCGGTGCGGAAATTGCGCAGCCCTTCGACTGCGATGTCCATGCTCGAGACCCGCGCCAGCAGCGGCAGGCGCGTCGGGTCGCGCACGCTGTCGGCCAGCGCCTTTTGCATCGCGCTGTGCGGCACGCTTGCATACACGGGCAGGCCGAAATAGCGTTCGATGTCTTCCGGGTCGTCGATCGTGGTCTGCAGCGAGCGGCGCAGGAAGGCGGCCAGGGCGCCGAGGAACAGCCCGGCAAACAGGGACACGGCGATGATGCGCGGCCGGTTCGGCGTCACCGGCTCGTCGGGCTTTTCCGGCGCATCGACCAGCCGCACATTGCTGGTCTTGCCGACCGTGATCAGCTGCAGCTGCTGGGCCGATGACAGCAGCGCGCCATACAGCTCGTTATTGACTTTCACGTCGCGCGCCAGCTTGACCATTTCCTGCTCCAGCACCGGCAACTGCCGCAGCTGGCCGGCGGCTTCGCGCAATTCGGCGTTGACCTCGCGCAGCTGGTCATCGACGGCGTTCACCGCCGGATGGCTGGTGGTATAGCGGCTCAGCAGTTCAAGCCGCTTTTGCTCGAGCTCGATCTTGCGCGTGCGCGCCGACGCCGAGCGCTGCAGGTTGATCTTGCCCTCTTCACCGATGTCGACGGTGCCATGCAGGTTGCGGAACTGGTTGTAGCGCGCCTCGGCCTGTTCCAGCTCTTGCCGCAATTCGGGCAGGCGATGGTTCAGCCAGGCCAGCGACTTGTCGGCCTCTTCGGTGCGGCGCGCGCTGTTCTGGGCCATGTACTCGCTGCCGATCTCGCGCAGCAGTCGGAACACGCCATCGGCGCTGGCTCCCTTGAGGGTGGCGGTGACGACACCCGACTGCTTGCCGACCTCGGTGACATCGAGCGATTTCTGCACCGCCTCGATGGCCGACAGGCGCGAGCTGCGCACCAGCCGGAAGCGCGTGCCGGGCGCGCCCGTGACCGATGCCACCTGCAGCTGCACCGGGCCGTAGCGCGTGGGCTCGCTGCCGGGCACGCCGACCCGGCCCTCGAACCACAGGCCGGACTCGGGCTCGGCCAGCAGATAGCGTCCCTCGCGCATCACGGTGAGCGTGAACTCGCGGTTTTCCAGCATCTCCGGAACATTGAAGCTGGCCATCACGATGCGCTCGTCGCCCCAGGCATAGCCGCCCAGCCCTTGCAGCGCCGGCAGCGCCCGGGCCAGCCCGGTGGCCGCGATCCAGCTGCCCACCAGCGGAAAATACTGCGGCCGCGCGTCGATGTAGAGCTTGAGTCTGTCGATCGCGCGCGCCACAACCAGGCGCGAGCGCAGCAGCTCGACCTCGGCCGCGGCCGGGGTCTTGTAGTCGATCATGGAGCCGGCCTCGCCGAGGATGTTCTTCGGCTCGCGCTGCCCTTTTTCCTCCACATGCACCATCAGGCTGGCCTCGTACACGGGCCGCGCCATGAACGCATAGGCGATGCCGGCCAACAGCACGCAGGCCGCCACGGCCAGCACCAGCCAGCGTTGCTCGGACAGGGTCTGCAGGTAGTTGCGCAAGTCTGCCTCGCCCTCATTGGCAAGGATGACCGGCGGTTCCGCCTGGAAGCTGAGCTGGGTGGGCATGGTAGGCATCAAGACGGTCGTTCCCTGTCAGGAGTACACGCAGGCCGGCCGCGACCGGCCCTGCAGAATGGTCGGTCCGGGCGGCGGGAGGGTCGCCCCGGGCGGCAGCCGCGACTGCACCGCGCGCCGTATCGCCGCATAGCACTGCTCGAACGCGGCCTGCGGCTGCCCGTAGGGATCGGGAATGTCGGCGCTGCAAAGTTCGCCCAGTCGCTCGATCTTGCCGGCAAAGCGCGGATAGCTGCGGCGCAGGGCGGCCGCCTGCATCGCCTCCATCGTGTACACCTGACCGGCCTCGGAGAGCATCCATCCGGCCAGCTGCCGCGATCGATGGGAAGCGATGTCGATGCCGGCCTCGCGCATCAGCGCCACGGCCAGCGGATCGGCCGGCACACCTTCGGGTGCGCATAGCCCGGCAGAAAAAAGCTCATGCGACGGCAGCAATGCCCTCATCAGTCCTTCAGCCATCGGGCTGCGACAGAGATTGCCGGCGCAGAGCAAGAGGATAGGGGTGCGCACGTCAGCGGTTCGGCGTAGTGGCAATGACGGCCGTGGGCAGCGCGCCCGGGATCAGCGCGCTGATCGTGCGGTTCCAGTTGGTCAGCGGCGTGGCCGCGACGTAGACGACATCCTTGGGATTCAACTCGAAGCCTTCGGCCACGGCCAGCGCGCCGGGCGCGTTCGCATCAAGCTGGTAGACGACGGATTCGTCCTGCGTGCGGCGCACGATGTAGACCTGGCGGGCATCGCCGGTCACGGGATTGATGCCGCCGGCCTCGCCCAGCGCCTCGTTCAGCGTGAGCCGGCCATTGCGCATCGGCAGCGCGCGCGGCGCGCTGACTTCGCCGGAGATGAAGATCTTGCTCTCTTCGCGCGAGGGGATGCGCACCACGTCGCCATTGACCAGCACCACGGACGAAGGATTGACCCCGCGCTGCACCAGCTGCGGCAGGTTGACCTGGAAGCTGCGCCCTTCCCGGCTGACCATGATGCGGCTCTGGTCGGCCGTCGGATTGAGCCCGCCGGCGCGATTGATCGCCTCGGTCAGCGTCATCGGTATGTCGTTGATGGCCTGCACGCCGGGCGCCTTCACTTCGCCATCGACATAGACGCGCTTGCTGCGGTAGTTCAGCACGCGCAGCGTCAGCTTGGGCTGCTTCAGGTATTTCGCCAGCCGCTGGGTGAGCGCGGCATGCAGCTCGCCGCTGGTCAGGCCGGCGGCCTTGAGCTTGCCGGCATACGGAAAATCGAGCATGCCGTCCTGGTCGATTTCAAAGCCCGAGCTCGGCTGCAGCGGACTGGCCGCAATGCCGCCGCCGGCGCCGCCGGGCAACGGGCCTGCCGGCAGCATCGAGGCCGACAGCTCGGGATGGTCCCAGACGACGATCTGCAGGATATCGCCGGCCTCGATGCGGTACGGCAGGGCCGGCTGCATCAGCAGGCCGATATCGTCGGACACGCGCCGCTCGCGCGCCTCGCGTTCGCTCTTGACCAGCTGCGCGGTGATGCGCCGGATGTCGGGCGAGGCCTCGGCCGGGCCGCGGCCGTCAGGGTTCGCCGGGCCGGCCTGGCCGAACTGCAGGCCGGGCGCCATGCTCGAGCACGCAGCCAGCGACAGCACGATACCGACCCGCGCCAGCAGGCCGATGACGGCCGCCATGCAGCCCCGGGTCCCGCTGCCACTGCTGCGCATAAGCCACCCCCACGTCGACGGATTCTTCGAGTGAAGGAATTTACGTGGACGTAACCGGTTGGCCGTTGATACTGGTCAGCCTTCCCGCAGGGTCAGCATGGGCGGCCTCGACAAGACGTTGCGCAGGCCGGCCCAGCCGCCGGCCATCGCGCAGGCCATGCCGATCAACATGCCTGACAGCCACAGGAGCGGCGAGAACACCCAGTCGAATTCGAACACCTGCCGCGCCAGCACCCAGCCCACCAGCGATGCCCCGCTGGCCGCCAGCAAGCCGGCGCAGGCGCCGACCAGCAGGCACTCCAGCCATTGCGCCCGCGACAGCTGCGCGCGGGTCGCGCCCAGCGCGCGCAACAGGCCGGCCTCGTGCATGCGTTCCTGCTGCGACACCAGCATCGCCGCGGCCAGCACCATCACGCCGGCGGCCAGCGTGAACAGGAACAGGAACTCGACCGCGCCGACGACTTGCCCGATCACTTGCTGGGCCTGCGCCAGCATGCTGCCGACATCGACGATGGTCAGGTTCGGGTAGCTGCGCATCAGGCGGTTCACCAGCGCGCTGTCGGACGGCGGCAGGTGGAAGGCCGTGATCCAGGTCGCGGGCAGCGTGTCGGCGACCGTCGGGCTGAGGATGACGAAGAAGTTGACCTGCATCGAGCTCCAGTCGAGCTTGCGGATGCTGGTGATGGTGGCATCGACCGGCACGCCGGCCACGTCGAAGCGCAGCCTGTCGCCCAGCTTCAGCCCCAGCGTCCGGGCCAGCCCCTGCTCGACCGAGGCCTCGGCCCCGGCCTGGCGGCCGCTGTCGAACCAGCGGCCGTCGACGATGCTGTTCTGCGCCGGCAGCGCGGCCATCGTCGAGAGATTGAACTCGCGCTCGACCAGGCGCTGCGCGCGCTCCTCGGCATAGGTCTCGGGGCCGATGTCGCGGCCATCGACCTGCAGCAGGCGGCCGCGGATCATCGGGTACAGCGCCGGGTCGCGCACGCCGGTCTGGCGCAGCGCCTGCGCGACCGGCTCGCGCTGCTCGGGCTGGATGTTGATCATGAAGTGATTCGGCGCGTCCGGCGGCGTGGCCTTGCGCCAGGCGCTCAGCAGGTCGTCGCGCACCACGGTCAGCAGCAGCAGCGCCATCAGGCCCAGCGCCAGCGCGACGATCTGCAGCACGCTGGCGGCGGGACGGCGGCGCAGCGAGGCCAGCGCGAAGCGCCACCCCGTCATCGCCACCGGCAGGCGCAGCCACTGCAGCGAGCGCAGCACGCCCCAGGCCACCAGCGCCGAGACGCCCAGCGCCAGCAGGAAGCCGCCGGCCGTCAGCAGGCCCAGCTTCAGGTCGCGCGCCTGCCATACCAGCAAGCTCACGAAGCAGGCCAGCGCCACCCCGTAGCCGCCGAGCGTGAAGGCCTGCGGCGGCAGCGGCTCGCGGCGGATCACCTGGTTGTGCGGCACGTTGCGCAACTGCAGCACCGGCGGCAGCGCAAAACCGAGCAGCAGCAGCAAGCCGGTCAGCACGCCCTGCAGCGCCGGCAAGGCGCCGGGCGGCGGCAGCGCGGTGGTCAGCAGCGAACCCAGCCATTGCAGCAGCAGGTAGTGGGCGCCGAAGCCCAGCGCTGCGCCGAGCAGGCCGCCGGCAATGCCGACGAACAGGAATTCGAGCACATACAGGCGCGTGACGTCGGCCTGCGTCAGCCCCAGGCAGCGCAGCATCGCGCAGGCGTCGACATGGCGCTGCATGAAGCGGCGCGCCGCCAGGGCAATGGCCAGCGCGGCCAGCATGGCCGTCAGCAGGCTGACCAGCGACAGGAACTGGCGCGCGCGATCGAGCGTGGTGCGCATCTCGGGGCGGCCCGAGGCCAGCGATTCCAATTGCACGCCGCGCACCTGGCTGCGCCGCAATTCGTCTTCCAGCCAGCGCTGGTAGCCGGCAACGGCGGCGCTCTCGCCGGCCAGTTGCGTGCGATAGGTCACGCGCGCGCCCTGCCCGACCAGGCCGGTCGCGGCCAGGTCGGGCAAGGCGATCATCACGCGCGGCGCAAAATTCATGAAGCCGGCGCCGCGGTCTTTTTCATCGATCAGGGTGGCCGCGATGCGGAAGCGCCGCTCGCCCAGTTGCAGCAGCTCGCCCTGGGCCACGCCGCGCGTGGTGAGGAAGGTCGGGTCGACCCAGGCCGTGCCGGGTTCGGGCCCGCCCTGAAGTACCTGCCGGCGCCCGCCCTGGTCGAGCAGCACGGCGCCGCGCAGCGGATAGGCCGCCGACACGGCCTTGACGCTGACCAGCCGAGTGTCGGCCGCCTCGCCGCTGCCGGTGCCGGCCATGCTCGGAAAGACCACCGTGTCGGCCATGCGCAGCTCGCGCCGGGCGGCCTCGCTGCGCCAGCTGTCCCTGAGCGGATAGTCGCTGCGCACGACGAGGTCGCCGCCGAGCAGCTGGGCCGCATCGCGCTCGAGCGCGCCATTCATGCGATCGACAAAAAATCCGACCGCCGACAAGGCCGCCACTGCAATCGCCAGCGCCGCCACCAGCAGGCGCAATTCGCCGGCGCGCCAGTCGCGCCGCGTCATCCGCCATGCATGCAGCACGACTGCCACTGCGGCCGCGCCGCCGCCGGCGCCGCTCCGGGGTGCTGCCTTGTTCATCCGTTCTCCCGTCGTCTTGCCCGCGCAGGCGGGCAGCAACCGGAGATTGTAGGTTACATCGACGCGCCTTTCAGGCCGTCCTGGTGAGTGCGCTCGAAATTCTCCTGACAGGGCGCGCAACGCTCGGCCGCCGGTATCGCCTGCAGCCGCTCGAACGGGATCGGGTAGCCGCAGGAAATGCATTCGCCATAGGTGCCGGCGTCCATCTTGCGGCGTGCCAGTTCGATCGCGCGCAGCTCATGCATGTCGCGCGAGACGGCGGCATTGCCAAGGTCGATCGACAGGTTGGCAAAAGACTGGTCGCCCGGATCCGGCACCTCGCTGGCGAGCTGCATGTAGTCGTCCTGCAGCGTGACCTCGCGCTTGATGTCGTCGCGCAAGGTACGCTCGCGCTCGGTCAGCGCCGTGTACAGACGGGTCTTTTGCTGCTGGTTCAGGCTGTCCATGGCTTCCTCTTTCGTTATCGGGATATTGCCCACTGATTGTGCGGCTGGGGCCAATGAGGTATTTGAGGAAAGACAAGCGAGTCGGTTCGTCGCTGCTTGCCCTGTCGTTGACCGATCAACACTCATGCGTTCGATACGCGTTATAAATTTTTAAACAAATGATTGGCAATTCACAGAGACTGGATATCGGTTGATTTGTCTCAAGCAAGCCGCTCTGGACTTCAAAGGGATTCCCGATAGACTGCCGTTTCTGAAGATAAAGAGCCTCTGCGAGTGACGCGATGAATTCAGACGAATTTGAACTGCTGGCCGGCGAACCCACACCCGGCACCGACGATTTGATGGATGACTTCGTGCATGCCTCTTCACGAAGTGGCAACAGTCCGCGCGAGCTCTACCTGATGCGCGAGACCCTGAACAGCCTGGTGCGCCTGGCGCGTTCGGAACAGTTGCTGGAAATCCGGCGCAGCGTGGAACGACTGCTGCCGGGCTCGGCCCGGCCGGCGTCGCGCCGCCGGCGCAGCCCGCGCGACCCGGCGCCGGGGCAGGCGCATTTCGTCTTCGGCCGCGATACCTGAGCCAGCGCCGCCGTCCGCACCCGGGCCTTGCCCCCGGGGACAGGCAATGAGGTCGTCCGAGAATTTATAATGGACGCATGCCCAGACCGCCGACCCGTCCCGTCATCACCATCCACGAAGAACGCGAAGCCGTGCGCAATGCACGCGGCCTGGTCACGGTCATTGACGATGACCAGGCCATTCGCGATGCCGTCAGCTCCCTGCTGGGACTGGAAGGCTATGCGACCGAGTGCTTCGATTCGGCCGCCCTTTTCCTCGAGGTGCTCGAGCGCGGCGAGCCGGTGTTCCCCGGCCCGCAGTGCGTGCTGCTGGACGTGAAGATGCCCGGCCTGACCGGGCTGGAACTGCAGCGCCAGCTGATCGACAGGGCGGAAAACCTGCCCATCGTTTTCATGAGCGGCGGCAGCGGCGCGCGCGAAGCGGTGCAGGCGCTGAAAAACGGCGCGCTGGATTTCCTGGTCAAGCCCTTTGACGAAGAGACCCTGCTGGCCGCCGTCAGCGAGGCGCTCGACAAGTCGCTGGTCAAGGCCCGCCACCATGCGCAGGACCATGACGTGGCCGCCCGCGTGTCCAGCCTGACCGAGCGCGAAGCCCAGATCGCCCGCATGGTCGCCACCGGCATGCTCAACCGGGATATCGCCGAGCAGCTCGGCATCGCCGTGCGCACGGTCAAGCTGCATCGCATGCACATGATGCGCAAGCTGGGTGCCGGCAATGTTATTGAAATGGCACGCATCGTCGACCGACTTTCCTGAGCGTCCGTTCAGGCTTTGCCCCTCGGGACAATGGAATTTATTTCCTTGGGGATATATCGTCTGCCAATCAGGGGCCGTATGCCCCTCCGGGGCGCAGACCCTCGGCACACCTTGTGCCGCCGGTTTCCATCGCATCGCCCCTGATCGACAGGAGAGCAAAACCATGAACCCGCAAATCGTCGAACCCTCGCAGGCCAGCGCGGCACCGGCTGTCGCCCTGGTCCGGGACGGCAACTCGCTGGCGGATATCTCGCGCAAGTGGCTCGCTGACATCCGGCCGGAAGAATTCCGCGAATGCCATGAATACCTGTCGGCCGTGCGCCTGGCCCGGCACATGAGCAAGATTGATGTCTGCCGCGCCAGCCAGATCAATGGCGACCCGGCTTCCGGCGTCTCGCTGCCGACGGTGTCGAAGATTGAGAGCGGAGCTTACGGCGAGCCGGGCTTCCGCACCATGGTGCGACTGGCACGCGGGTATGGCATTCCGCTGGCCAGCCTCGAGCGCTTCTTTGACTGAGCAGGCCATGGCCAAGGTCAAGCACGGACCGGACCGCGCCGCGCCGCATGCGCAGTCGGCACGCCCGTGCTGACCCCTGATCAGCGCAAACCCATGAACCCTACGATCGACACCGGCACCGTCGTCATCGACGGTCACAAGCTGAAACAGGCGCGCGAATCCCGTCAGTTGTCGGTCGCGGAGCTGGCGGCATTGCTGACCATGTCACGCGAGCAGGTGCAGCACATTGAAGAAGGGGGAGATCGCCCGTTCTACACCCCGGCGCACAAGCTGCTGGCGATCCGCAAGTATGCCGGCGCGATGGGCATTCCCTATGACGAGGTGGTCAGCGGACCGGGCGCCACCGACACCATGCCGGTGCCGGAAGCCGCACCGGCCTCGCTGATGGTGCATGGCGAAGGCGAGGAAGCGACCGACCTTCGGCTGGCGGCAGTCGAGCGCAATGCGGAGATCCGGCGCTTCATCCTGATCGGCATCGTGCTGCTGATGATCGTGCTGGCCTTCTATGCCAAGCTGCGCGACACCTCGAAAGAGCCACCGGTGCCGGTGCCGGCGACCGGTTATGCGAATGAACCAGTGAATGAGGCAACGAATCAAGCGGTGAATGGCTCGCCGGCTCAAGCGGCGAGCATGCCGTCGGCAGACCCCACCACAGCGGCGGCATCGGCATCGGCAACGACATCGGCAGCGACATCAGCCGCCGTGCCAGCCGCCGCATCAGTCGCCGCCACCGTCGCCGCACCGGCCGTCACTGCGGCACCTGCGCCACCCGCCGTCGCAGTCGCAGCCGTCGCAGCAGAACCGGCTGCGGCCCCGCCCCCGGTCAAGGCAGCGGCCCCGGCCAGCCCTGAATGCAGCGCCGACGGCGTCGGCGAAGCCAAGACCTGGACCCCGGTCTATCCGCGCAAGGCCGACACCCGTCTGTTCGTGGTCAGCCCGAAAACCTCGACCATTTGCATCGTCGATGCCGCCGGCAAGGTGACCCAACTGACCCTCAAAGCCCGCGCCGGCCAGGCCTTCAGCGGCAAGCCGCCGTATGTCGTGCAGTCGCCGTTGCTGTCCGAACTCGAGATTTTCCTGCAGGGTGCGCGGGTGCGCGTGCCGCCCCAGACCCGGGCCATACGGCTGAAACCGGCCACCGGCGACCTTGCATTGCAGTAGTCGCAGCGCAGCATTTCCCCCCTCTCTCCGCCTTGGCCGCGGCAATGGCCGGCCTCTCTCTGGCATCGCAACAACGATAAGGGTTGACTGATCAAGTTGACAAATCGCATCATTGATCAACGATCAATCGTGCTTTTATAGAAAAAAACTCAGTCAAAATTTCTCAGCACACAATGCACAGCGAGATTCAGCCGCAGAGCTGACACTCGTCCCCACGCTTCAGAAAAATACCCGACCAGGAGGAGACCATGAAGCACACCCCGAGGCCGCAGCTGCGCCGTCCCCGGCCGACCGGCGCGCGCGCGCTGGCGGCCATCCCTGCCGCGCTGCTGGCGCTGTGCCTGTCTGCCAGCGTGCAGGCACAGGAAATCAAGGTGGGCATCGTCAGCTTCCTGTCCGGCCAGGCGGCCGACAGTTTCGGCGTGCCCGCTGTCAATGGCGCCAAATCCCTGATCGAAGCCTTCAACAACGGTACCGCGCCTGCGCCGTACAACAAGAAGGGCTTCGGCGGCCTGAAGATCGTGCCCGTCTATGTCGACGAGAACGGCGGCGCGACCAAGCAGGTGCAAGAGCTGCGCAATCTGTACGACCGCGAGAATGTGGACATCGTCATCGGCTATGTCAGCTCGGGCGATTGCCTGGCCGTCTCGCCGGTGGCCGAAGAAATGAAGAAGCTGCTGGTGCTCTACGACTGCGGCACCCCGCGCATCTTCGAAGAGGGCAAATACAACTACGTGTTCCGCACCGCCTCGCACGGCGCGATGGACAACGTCGCTGCCGCCCGCTACCTGAAGGCGCGCAACCTGAAGGTCGACTCCATCAACCTGATCAACCAGGACTATGCGTGGGGCCATGACTCGATCAAGGACTTCACGCTGTCGATGGCCAACATCTATCCGAACGCCAAGGTGCAGGCCGACCAGCGGCCCAAGTTCGGCGCCGGCCAGTACGGCACCGAAATTTCGCAGCTGATGTCGAAGCCGGCCGATGTGACCCACTCCAGCATGTGGGGCGGCGACCTGCAGGCCATGATCCTGCAGGCCGCGCCGCGCGGGCTGTTCAAGAAATCGCAGGTCGTGCTGACCGCTGCCGACCATGTGCTGGTGCCGCTGGGTGAAAAGATGCCCGAAGGCGTGATCCTCGGCGCGCGTGGCGCCTACGGCATGCTGGCGCCGAAGTCGCCGCTCAATGACTGGTGGTGGAACCTGTACCAGACCCAGTGGGGCGTGTACCCGGTGCAGGCACCGTACCGGATGGCGCAGTCGCTGCTGGCCGTCAAGCTGGCCGTGGAAAAGGCGATGGCCGCCAACGGCGGCAAGAAGCCCAGCACCGAGCAGATCGCCGCCGCCCTCACCGGCCTCGAATGGGAAGCCCCGGGCGGCCGCGTGAAGATGGCGCTCGGCGATGGCCACCAGGCGATCCAGCCGACCGCGATCGGCCGCACCAAGTGGGACGCCGGCAAGAAAATGGTGGTGATGGATGACATCCAGCGCTTCGCCGCCGAATGCGTGAACCCGCCGGCCAACATGAAAGCGGAAGACTGGATGAAGGCCGGTTTCCCGGGAGCCAAATGCAACTGAGCACGATACTCATCGATGGCCTGACCTATGCGTCCTGGCTGTTCATCGTCGCCCTCGGGCTGACGCTGGTGTTCGGCGTATTGAAGATCCTGAATGTCGCCCATGGCAGCTTCTATGCGCTGGGCGCGTATGCGGCGGCCAGCCTGGTGAGCTGGTTCGCCAGCATGAACCTGGCGCCGGCGTTCTCGATCGTCGCCATGCTGCTGGCCGCCGTCGCCGTGGCCGCGCTGGTCGCGCCCCTGTGCGAGCGCGGCCTGCTGCGCGTGTTCTACGGGCGCGATGAAGTGCTGCTGGTGCTGGTGACCTTCGCGCTGTTCCTGATCCTGGAAGACGTCACCAAGCTGATCTGGGGCGTGAACCCGCTCTACGTGTCCGAGCCCTACATGCTGTTCGGGAATGTGGAGGTCGGCGAGCTGTCCTATGTCGGCTATGACTTCGCGCTGGTGATCGTGGCCGCCGTGGTCGGCGTGCTGACCTGGTGGTGCCTGAACCGCACCCGCACCGGCAAGATCGTGCTGGCCGTGATCCACAGCGAAGAAGTCGCCAGCAGCATGGGCGTGAACGTCTCGCGCGTGTACTCGATGGCGTTCGCCGCCGGCATCTTCCTGGCCGCCCTCGGTGGCGCACTGACGGCACCGATGATCTCGGTGCAGCCGGGCGTCTCGGTCGGGGTGATCATCGTCTCGTTTGCCGTCGTCATCATCGGCGGCCTGGGCAGCATACCGGGCGCGGCGATCGGCGCGCTGATCGTGGGCCTGACCCGCTCGGCGGCAGTGCACCTGATGCCGTCGGCAGAACTGTTCTCGGTCTATCTCGTGATGGCCGTGGTGCTGATGTTCCGGCCCGAAGGCCTGTTCCAGCGCGCACAGGCAAGGAAGATCTGAGATGAATACCCTGTCCTCCCCCTTGCGCATCCTGGGCGCCGGCCTGCTGGCGATGGTCGCGCTGCTGCTGGCCGGCAGCCTGATGCCGAAATGGCTGGTCTTCCTGCTGACGATGGCCGCCGCCAATGGCCTGGTCTCGCTGGGCATCGTGCTGCTCATGCGCAGCGGCGTCGTGTCCTTCGGCCAGGGCCTGGTGTTCGCCGTTGGCGGCTATACGGCCGCCCTGCTGTTCGGCAAGCTCGGCATCAGCGATGCGCTGCTGCTGGC
>JACCDG010050281.1_pt1 | contig 39651 bp, 27 predicted proteins | sample 7442471 | NCBI WGS metagenome assembly JACCDG01 (sample SAMN15323444, study PRJNA562643) | freshwater metagenome | isolation source: river surface water | place: USA:Blue River Watershed | collected 2017-08-17 | reverse complement strand
TTGCTCAGCTGCACGTTGCTCGGCTGCACGTTGCTCAGCTATACGTTGCTCGGCTGCATGTTGCTCGGCTGCACGTTGCTCAGCTATACGTTGCTCGGTTGTACGTTGCTCAGCCATATGCTGATTACTATCAGGTAATGTCATTTTGATCATCGAGCTCCCTATATCGGATAACAATGGAGTTAGTTGAAATGTTCTGGTAGAAGTTTGTACTGTTGGTACCGAAGCCGTAACCAGTTGAGTCGATGATGGCTGTCTTGATGCAGTTGGCGTTGAGGCTGTAGCCAGTTGAGTTGATGATGGTTGTCTCGATACGGTTGGTACCGAAGTCGTAGCTAGTTGAGATGATGATGATGGTTGTCTCGATACGATTGGTACCGAAGTCGTAGCCAGTTGAGTTGATGATGGCTGTCTCGATACGGTTGGCGTTGAGGCTGTAGCCAGTTGAGTTGATGATGGTTGTCTCGATACAGTTGGCGTTGAGGCTGTAGCCAGTTGAGATGATGATGGTTGTCTCGATACAGTTGGTACCGAAGTTGTAACCAGTTGAGACGATGATGGCTGTCTCGATACGGTTGGCGTTGAGGCCGTAGCCAGTTGAGATGATGATGGTTGTCTCGATACGGTTGGCGTTGAGGCTGTAGCCAACTGAGACGATGATGGTTGTCTCGATACGGTTGGCGTTGAGGCCGTAGCCAACTGAGACGATGATGGTTGTCTCGATACGGTTGGCGTTGAGGCCGTAGCCAGTTGAGTTGATGATGGTTGTCTCGATACGGTTGGCGTTGAGGCTGTAGCCAACTGAGACGATGATGGCTGTCTCGATACAGTTGGCGTTGAGGCTGTAGCCAACTGAGACGATGATGGCTGTCTCGATACAGTTGGCGTTGGGGCTGTAACCAGTTGAGATGATAATCTATCTGAGACATATGATTTGAACATCTCCTCTCCTTGTTTGGTTGCGAATGATATCGATAGTTGGTACGGAATAGGTTGTAATAAATCTAGTTTTAATAGTTGCGTTACCGAGGCATCTCCTATTTTGGCTCCTGTATCTGAATTAATAGTTGAGTATTTATTTACGAGAGTTTTTAGCTTAAGTAGCGTATTATTGTTTAATACATCAGACTGATATATAGAGTATAATCTCATATCATTGTGCGATATGGCCAGCTTTGACGCCGTTGAATCGATTATTGAATTTACTTTATTTACTATCGCGACGAGTCTTGCTTTGATGATAGCAAAAGGCAATACATTTCGATCTCCGTTATACTGCTTTATAGTTTTCGAACCATTCGCCTGATATCTCACATAATCTGAAATGGCTTCTTCTTGCTTAGTCAATGGCTGAATATTTGGATTGGTTAATAACATATTTAGATGATAGTACATGCTCTTAATGTTCTTGGTATCGTTGCTATCCACTTTGATTCTGTTTTGATCATCAATGAGTTTCTTTAAAAATTGTATATCTATGTACTCTATAAGATCTATAGCAGAGCCTGTGACTTCAACAATTGAGTTTATCATCTTAGTAATTTCCAATTGTATATTATGCTGCGCTTCTACTTCTATCTGCTTAGATTGTGTCACTGACAGTTGATGTTCTACTTTGGCTCGTTCATCTCTCTCTTCATCTACTTGCTTGGTGAGTCTAGCAGTGGTTTCTGCTATGATCGAGTTGAGTCTCTCTATCTCAGCTTGCTTCTTGGAGTTGATATGTTCAAGTGACGCCTTCTTTCCAAGTATCTCTTCGAGTGATCGTTTAAGCGCCCGGACTTGTTGATCTTTGGATTCTGATTTGTTCTTTTGTATCTCTTCTACCTTATCATTCGCGGCCTTTAGTTCTATCTCGAACGCTTGTTTTATGTTAGAGATAGCAGCTTCTTGGTTAGTCTTCATTTGATCTTGAGCGTCACACATTGCCTTGATGCTCGCGAACAGCTGCGTTTTATCTGATACTTCGGCCATGAGAGACATAATATCCATGCTTTCGAGCCTGTCTCTAGCTAGTTTCATACTCTCGACCGAGCGTGCGCTCTCGGCCTCAGTCGCTTGCTTTAGAGCTATCTCATATTCGCGTGTTTGTCTATCGAGCTTAGAGTTGAGCTCGCGCTTAGTACTGTCTAGATCGGCCAATGTAAACATCAGACGTTCCTCTAGAGACGATATCGTCCGTTGCATTGATTGTATCTTATCATTTACCTCGTCATTGATCTTGCGCTCTTCGGCATCTCGTTGAGCTTCTAGAGTTACGATTTGCTGCTGCAAAGAAGATATTTCAGCATCCTTTCGAAGGATCTCCTCCTGTTGCTTCTTGGCTGCATCTTGGTACTTTTCTTCAACTTCAGATGCATTAATAAAAGCCTGTTTATCGGTTTCTACTACCGCTTGCGAGTTGAGCTGTCTGAGCGATCTCTGCTTATTGAGTATCTGTGTATTGACTTGGTCGACAGCAATGGCCATCTTGCCTGCATACTGAGATGCCTCCGCTTGTAGCTTATCAATGATCTTGTCCTTCTCTGCAACCAATTCATTTAGATGTTGTATCTTCATATCTATTTGATTTTGTATAACTGATACATTGCTCTTGAGTCGGTCCGCGATGTTAGAGACAAGCTCAGATGTGATGAACTGAGTCGAGTTCAGCAGTCTCATGATAGAGCCATCTCGATCTACCTTGTCCGCGATGCTAGAGATGAGCTTAACGAAATGATTCTTCTGATCTCTTAAATCACGATCTAGGTTTGTGATATCTAGCATGAGTTTCGATATGATCGCGGCCTTTTCCTCATTGCTCTTGACTGCAAACTGAAGCTTCTTAGATTTGATCACCATTGCCAGTTTGGCTGATGCGTTTGACTTCTTGTATTTAGACAAATCGGATTTTTGGGCTATTACTTCGGACTGCATAAGCAATGCATTTATCTTATCAATGTATATCTTGGCCAGATCAGAGTTAACCTGTTCGTTGGATATGGTATAGAAGCGCGAAGATCGGTTCTTTATTTTTTGCATATCAGAATCCATATCGTTCATATCTAGCTCAACTGTTTGCATCACAGTCACTACTGCTTGTAGCTGGATTGCGATGTTGCTAAACTTGGTTACAGTATCGACCAACGAACTAGTTACCATTTGATTAGTTTTACTCACTTCTCGTATTATGCTCTCGTACCGACCAATACTCTCGTCGCTAGTCTTAGGGTCTAAATCGATCTTGCTTATAACATCTTTGATCGTTTTTATATTAGATATGAACTCGGTTCTTTCCTTGTAAGTATCCTCTATTTTCTTAGCCTGCTCGTCCCAGCTAGTTACATACGACTTCATATTGTTGTATATAGTTAGTACGTCATTCTGTATCTTGTTTAGAAGCTCAGAGCGTATCTTTGGGTCCATAGTTGAGTTGGACATAGTATCAACGTGGTTCTGCAATAGAGTATTAATTGACTTAAGACTTTTGGCAATGACTTCACTATCCATCTGTATTTGATTTCCAGATTGCTGCAGTCTTGAGTTGATCGACTCTATGTCAGATTTCTTTATATGCTCTATAGCAGGCTTAATCACTTGCTCCATATCTATTGCCTCAGCTCTGAGCTGCGCTAGATCCTTCATGGCACTCTCTCCACTTCTAATCTTGCGATCTAACTCAGCTATGGCCGATTCATAGTCTTTGATTGGATTTGTTGCTATCTCCATGTACTTGTTAACGATATTCGTCATCTCATTCTGTATCTTAGTTAGGGCGATTGCCTTTTCCGGATGCTTTAGCATGGATTCCTTTATGCGATTTATGAATTTAGACATCATATCATTGATCTCTGTAGGCGACTGTCTAATCTTATCTGCATCCGATTTAAGCGATGATATGTACAGTTGCTTCAGATTTTGATAAGCCAAAATGGCATCACGCATCTGATTAGGCCAACGCTTTGCCATTTGAATGCTCATCGATAGATTATCAAATACGTGATTTATATTGCTGCCATATTTGGGATTGAACTTGATATCAGAATAGTTGATCACATCAAATGACTTGTCTCGTAGATCTCTTAACTTCTGATCTAGCTTTACGAGATCCGGAACTGTATTCGCGAGATACTCGCGAACTTGATCGATGGATGACGCATCTACCATCTTATCGAACGCGACTGGACCAATAGACTCTACTGGAAATCCATTTAAACTATCTTTCATTTCATGAGATGCAGCGGCCATCGTCTCCTTTAGCTTTGCATCTTTCTTACGAATCTCAGCTCTATCTCTTGCCAATTGCTCCTCATCTAATCGTCTTTGACGTCTATTAGCTTCGATCTCACGTTCGGCTCTGAGTCGACGCATGCGCTCCTCTCGAATTCGATCATCTCGGAGTTTAGAACGTAGAGCAATCTCTTCGCGTTCTCTTGCTCTACGAATCATTTCGCGTCTCTCCCGATTAATCTTATCACTAGAACGATCAAACATATCAATTCGGCGATTGTAATATCGATCAGTATTGTCATACTCTCTTGTTTGGTACGTTGAGACACTCATATTGGATAGATCCGATCGACTCAATTGGATTGAAGTAGGAGTCGTAGTCTGAGTCTCGGTTGTTACTGTTATTGGTTCAGTCGGAGATGTCGAGACAGTCTGCTTAATTTTACTAATACGCGCATTGTCTATCTCTTCCGAAGCCTCTATTGGTACAAATCTTGTTTCTACTTCCGTAGGTCGATTGATCATTGAGTTGAGTTCGGCATCTAGCTTTGCTATGCCAACGAACTGTCTGATAATGTATCTAGACTGATATTTGGCAACTTGCGATATTAATCCTGTCGTCTGAGCCGCCATCTGTTTCATATCTTGTAGCTCAAGATTGGCCGTTGCCGTCTTTCGCGATTCTAGTATCACGAATGCCTTTATATCATCTTCTGAGTTATTAGTATCCGAGAGAATTGGCTGTAGAGCATTGCTCTTCTCTGCCCATCCAATGACTAGCTTATTTACATTCGTTCGTCTGATAAGCCACTCAAGCGACGGTGCCTTAGCCGTCTCATTAGTAATTCTAGTTAGTTCAGATATCCAGAACTTGATTGCTTGCATTGTATCGTCTCCATTGTCTATCATGTTAGTAGCAGCTTGAGCTGCGGATATGATCTGTTTCAGTATTGCAGATCCGGCTCGTTCCTTTGCCAGCAACTCAACTGAGATAGATTGTGAGTCTGTTTTGAATCTTAACAGTTCCGTCAGTATTGCAGTCATTGATTTGAAGCAGATCATATCTAGCTTAATCTGCTGTCTCGATTCCGCGAAGGTAGCATCATACCAGCGACTCGATTTGCGTCTATCCGATATGAATTCATCGTATCGATCTCGATGAATTATCTGATATTGATTATTATTGGTGGAGACGATCATTGTAGATACACCTATGCGCATTATCTTGGTCGCCAAGTTAAATGCTAGAGAGTATATATCTCGCTTCATTACGATTGGATATCGTCTCAGATATATGTTTACGTCAAATTGGCCAAGACTAGTGGCATTGGATACTATCGGCAATCCATATGAGTCGTATTCTATTGGTAGACTGGTTAAATGATATTTCCCTCTAGACATTAGTTGCTGAGATGCTCGGTAGTATCTTGTAAGCCCACAATCTAGATAATTGTCTATTGGTTTTGTAGATATCCCTAATGTAGTTACTGGACTGACGAGACTGGCGACGTCTTCATATCTCACTATAGTGGATGATATCAGCATCATAGCAGTCGCCGCGCCATATAGCATAGGATAGTACTCGCTAACTGAAGACGCGGAATCTAATGAGTTAATGTCTACGAGAGTGATGATTATCACAACCAACACAAATAGAAATGTGCATACTATGAATCCACGACTGGCGGTATATACGAATGAGTTTGGAGCTAATGGTGGACTCGGCCGAGTGGCAGAACCATCGGGCAACATATCACTTCTAGAACCACTACGCATATGTAATGTTATTAGACGGTTTAGATATATTTGGTGCACTATAATAATATGTAACTATTATTACCAATCGAACGATATGATTTGAGCCAAACGAAACTAGATTATACTATATATAAATCAACAGCAGGTCAAGTCGCAATATAGTCAATATAACGAGACGCTGGAGACGAACGAGACATCTCATGAGTTTAGAGAGAGCTAAGATTAATATCATTGACAGAATTACTGCAGATGGTCCAACAATGTTTGGCGACCCTATTTTAAGTTCTCTAGATGCTGACAGTACGTTTAAGATACATACGTTATTGGACTTGATGTATGCGGCATTGGGTATGCTTCATATCGAATGCAAAACAAAGCGTAGCACTCTCGTTAGCATGTTTGCGTCTCTTCACCGAAATGGGATTATAGCATCTCCAGTTCAGCTAACATATAGCGAGCTACAGAGTATGATCAAGATCGGGTTTCGATACGCGCAATCTAATCATCTGACTGATATCAGAGGATCCGAATTAGGCACTCGGCTACTAGTCATGACTCCAAAGATTAAACTCATTGCGATTACATCTGTCTTAGATCTTATCTTCGTTCTAATCGTTGTGCTAGATAGCACTAGCAGACTTAAGAACACCATACAGCGACCTAACAATGGAATCACAGTATCTCTTATTATTTTAGCTAGAATTGGTGCATTTGGGATACTGCTGAATATGTTTCTGATTCTAATCCAAGCCATAGATGTCTCCAGATATCTATATCGAATAGGAAGATTGATGCGATCATCTGTCCCAGATAGATTGTCATACATTTTGGACTCTGGAAATCAGAAGTTCATGCATTACTTATATGCATACAAAATATGCGCATACTCGGTTCTACATGTAGTGGCGCATATGCTCAACATAGATCATGTCATACATAGATGTAAGGACGGATGCCAAACTGAAGATGTTCCGATAGTTAAGAGCTCAAACACAACAACAGTAATTAGCTGGACTTACTTTCTTAAACATGGGTCATTTTGCACCGGAATCGTACTTACCGTGCTGTTCGTAGCGTTCTTGACATTCTCAGTAGCATCAAAAAAATACAATAGACCATATGTATTTGCGTGGATGCATAGAGTCATGTCATTGACTGTGTTCTTGTTGACTATAGTTCACGGATACAAGCATCTACTTGGAATGAATTACAGCTACATAATCATCCTACCGTTCTTATTATGGTTCATATACGAACGGCGCCTAGAGTATCTCTCCTGCTTATCGTGTACGCCTAATAAGCTATTACATACACTTAAAATTAACAACTGGGATCTATCTAAACCTGGGTTAATCACGTTATGGTTACAAGATGCGAGACGTAATAGAGACACTAGTCTGGTTTCGCAGATAGATCACAACACTCATCATCTAGAGACTTCATGTGCGATCTATGTCAACCATCCGGATATTTCTAAATACGAATGGCATCCATTTACAGTGAGCACTGGTTATACCAGTCAAGACCGAGTGCTTTATATTAAGCAAGTGGGCAAGTGGACAGATAATATCAATCAAATGCTAATCGGAGGAGGAGGGATTGGAGAGCGATCTTATCTGAGATACGGGAGATACGAACTGTCGTCATTTCGATATTATAAGAACTATAAAAAGCGCATATTCATTTGCTCTAATTTAGGAATCACAGCATACATATCGATGATGCGAGATATGAACAACACAATTGCAAATAGAGAAAGTACTTATTTCATATGGAGCGTGAACGATCTAAGCATAGTAAACATGGTAGCTAGAGTGCTCAATGAAATCAACATAAATACGAAATCTAAACACATCAAGATGTACATATACTTCTCAAATAAAACAAATATCAACTTGCTTCCTCATATATCATTAGAAAGATCGGCAATGCATATGTTGCAGTGCGTGATGCACAACTACTTTGGGTTTGATATAATCGCCAACTGTAAGATACCAAATGCGATCATACTAGGTAGATTTAACCCAGAACAACTATACTCGTCTCTAATCAATAAGGAGAAACCAAACAGTTTAATAGGAGTATTCGTATGTGGGAGCACCAAGTATTGCGAGATCATACATAAGCTAAACAAAGTATACTCAAATAATGACAAACGAATCGTGTTTGACTTGTGGACAGATGAGGGACTTAACTAACAGCAGATATGCTAGTATACAATATTGTCTTGCTTATCACTCCCATCACCTTGGCACTGCTACCAGATACAATGAACTCGCTTAATGTACCAGCAAACAATGCAGCTCGGATTGAGTTGAAGAGATTGGTCTTCTTATTCTTATTGTCGTCCAAACTGTTCTTAACCGCATCTAGATATTTAGAACGTATATCAGGATCCATATTAGCAAGCTTCTTATAGAATGTTTCATCGCTGTCAAATATGCGCTTCATAGCCTCTTCTCGCTTTAGATCGTCTTCGTAATCATCATATATCATATAAATGATGTATATGATTAAAGCAATCAACGCCAGTATACGCAAATACTCATATACACGCGATTCGGCGGGCTTTACCCCAATCACCTGTAAAATTGGTTTTTTATCAACTATAGATGCGATAGCATGATTTGAAGAGTCGTCATGATCGGCAACATACTTATGCGCCGATTCAGCATTATCTAAAGAGAGTGTACTCATGGTATTATATTGATGCAAAAAAATATATAGATAGTAGACTCACGTTCATATCAATCATACACGTTTACTACTCTTGCGAGATCTGCGCTTAGGTTTCTCATCAACCTCAACCACACTCTCAACTACAGCATTAACATTAGCATCAACAGGCTCAGCAACTACATCTGCTAATAGATCATCTACAGGCTCGGCAACATGCTCGGTAACAGGCTCGGTTACAGGATCAGCGACCGGCTCAGTAACAGGCTCAGTGACAGGCTCAGCAACAGGCTCGGCGACAGGCTCGGCAACAGGCTCGGTAACAGGCTCGGCAACAGGCTCAGTGACAGGCTCAGCAACAGGCTCGGCAACAGGCTTAGCAACAGGCTCAGCAACAGGCTCGGCAACAGGCTTAGCAACAGGCTCAGCAACAGGCTTAGCAACAGGCTCAGCAACAGACTCGGTTATAGGATCAGTAACAGGCTCGGTTACAGGCTCAGCAACAGGCTCGGCGACAGGCTCGGCAACAGGCTCGGTTACAGGATCAGCAACAGGCTCGGTTACAGGCTCGGTAATGGGCTCAGTTGTAGATGTGTTAATATCTGGAACCCATTCAAACACAAATATGGGCTCATCCTTTTCAATTCGAATGAAGTCATCGGTTATATTAACTAGTGTTACAATAACCTCATTTGAGTCAAAATCGCCTAGTTGATTTTTTTGATTGATTCTAATCTTATTCTGATACTTATTAATTAGACGCACCGAGACTCGACCTCCATACTTTGATCTAATGATCTGTACTCCCGTGTTAATCTCTCTATGTGATCCACACTCGAGCTTAATAATCGTTCCAGAAGGATACGTGACCGAATCGGTTGAGATAACCGGTTTGCCGATCGTGCTCTTGACCTTGGGTACGAAGTTAAGCATATTAATGATGTATTGTATATATTACTCGATATCTCTTTAATGTAATTTAAATGTCACCATGGTGAACTCTAGCTACCGCCTCTGCAATTGCATTACATTTATCTATAGACGATCTATATCTCCCAATCATGATTACTGCCACGAGTAGCGTTATGATGAAGAATAGAACTATATACATAAGTCGAATATATTTCGCCATATCTTCACTCTCTGGCATCTTAAATGTCTCTGATGCATTGGTAAATCTGTCAACCGAGTCTGATGCGTATCGGTACTTGGGCAATGAACATTTGACCACTGCATCATTGGCGCATACATTTGGATACTTTGTACATATAGCAGCGCAGTTCGTAGCAGAGAATGGTCCCGCATTGGTACATCTTGGTACTATGTCGACTACCTTTGAGTTGGTATCTAGAGTCGTTATGTTGCTCGTATTTGATTTGAGATACTCACTCAGTCCAACGTATATGTTTTCATTGGCGCAACTAGCATCTGTAGACTTTTCCTCGACACACTTCTTAAGTACAGAAGCATATACCGCAGACATATCGTAGCTCGACGGACTGGCATTAAATAGAGATACACATTTTGGATGCAACACGTTGCTCATGCAATAGTCTTTTTGGATCTTGAGCATTGCATCCTTCTTGTCAGTCGACTTACTGATCATTGCCAAACATCTCTTATCGGTAACTGAGTTGTCTCCAGATTTGCATTGCTCTAGAATAGTGTCTTCGGCTCCGGATACTAGAGTAACTAAACTATCAGACGACGTACCTCCGCTCTTCTTCTTAATCGAATTTATATATTTCTGAATCGCAGAGTTGTATATCATAGTGTTAGCAGTTAACTTAGTAACATCTACCGTGAGCTTTTCTTTTTTAGACATGAATCCCTCGCTCACGTGACCTAGAGACATTGGCTCTAATGAACTGTTTAGTGGTTTGGGTACATATAGTTCGATTGCAAGTCTCTTGAACATATCTTGATTCTTCATAGTAGTCTCATAGAAGTCATTTAGTCGGTTACCATAGCTATCGATCATATAAGCAAGCTTTAGTTTGCTTGCTGCCGGAGTGCTTGCGCTGTTCCATTTCGAATATGTTGTATCGAAGCTCTTCTTCATTGTCTTAAATGAGTTACGCATAGATCGCATGTTCTTACTATATACCTCTTTGGTCATTCCATCTGGAAGAGCTGAGATAGCATCATCTGCCTTCTTTAGAGCATCATCTATCTTAGATGATAGAGCATCGACCTTGGTGCGGCGCTCGATTATCTCGGCATCGTTTGTAGGATCAAAGGACTCGCGAGATAGAAATGTGGATGTTGTAGATGAGGATTCCTGCTGAGCTGAGTTGATAGCTATATCTAGAATCATAGAGTCCAGCTTATCCTTATAGCGAGGCGTAATGTCTCTAAAAGCAACGATCTTCTCATTCTCAAAGTCTGATTCTTGTATTTTAGATAATACCAGATCCTCCAAAGGCGCAAATACATCTGGATACATGGAATGGATCTTATCCATATTCGGATTGGCGTCATAGATATCTACAACCGGTTTGCCAGCATCTAGATAATTCTTCGCGAATGTCATGTATTTGTTTAGTACGGTAGTCGGTATCTGAGTTGCAAACCACGACTTGGGTGTGTTCGTTAGTGAGCAGAATTTAGCATCGCTCGGATTGGCGGCAGCGTATTGAATCGCAATGTTTAGTATATCATCTCCTACGATAGATAATCCAGCATCTGCAAAAACTTGTTGTATATAAGCAAAATCATCGCTAGCAATGTTATTTCCAATGCCCGCAAATTTAGATGCAGTGGATGCTAGTCCAGACAAATACGATTGTACTGATGCTCCCGACGTAGGCACTACCTTCTTTGCATATGTAGTATTGGTACGTTCGGCAACTGCAGTTCCGCTGAGTCGATTTAGATATGTTTTGCATTGGACGCTATTGATGGTGCTAGCATCATTGCAGTACCCTTGGCTTCCAGCATCGCAAGCCACTTGGAGCGATGGAGACAGATTGGCCGCATCGCATGCCACAGTGCAGCTACCCCCAAACAGCTCTTTTAGCATCTTAGACATGTTTGCAGCACTAGACTCTATATTGAGGATACTGATATTTGTGGGAATGCACGAAATTGATTAGTAAACTAGATTAGTATCTACACGACTACTTGCTCTATAGCAATCCCATCTCTCAAGACAACTAACATGAACATGTACCGCATCGATGAGACGTACGACATCGAATCTGGAGTCACATCTATCGACTTGGGCCAACTAAACAGCGAGTCATCTCATGAGATGGTATCTCCAACTAGTAGTACTCACACTATCTCGTGCGAGGACATCGAGTTCCAGATGTACATCAGTCTAATCAAGAGCAATCTGGAAACCGAGCGAACGTACAACACCGAGCTTCACATCTTCGACCAGTTCCCCAGTTCCCTGTACACCAAATTGATGAAGACCTTCAACTCCAAGATACTGATCTCGCATAAGGTACATCGCAGCCAACTCACATTCAGATCGCAGCCTAAGATCAGAATGTACACATGGTGTAACGCATGCGCGTGTGAAGTAAAGAGAGATGCAATGCAGGATCATATCATGAGTATGGATCCAATGATCATTCACAATCACAGAGTGCTCATGATCGAATGGCTCAATGGAACCGGGCAACTTAGAGATCTAAGATGCGCATGCATCGAATCGATTGAGGAGAAGGTGTGGATCGCGCACATGCGACTTGGAATGAACAAACACATTAAGATGTGTTGGGTTGTTCTCAAAAACAATCCACTTGCCATAGCAGTCATCACACCCATCTTGGTCATGATCATACTCATTGCAATGTATCCACCAAGCAACTGAGCAATCACACTCACATGAACGAGTGAGAGTCGTTTTTTTATTACTACGTATAGTACCTTGATTAGGCGTCTAGTATAACTAGATACATAACCGGTCAATTAGAGATAAGTCTATACTATATACACCGAGCCAAAGAACACTTACGTCTCATATAGAGTTGTCACCAGCAAAGATGAACCAAGACACATTTGCTAACTATCTAACAACACATTACTCACCAAGTGAGCACTGCTCAATTAGCCGATCTGATCTAAGAGCCCATTGGACTCAGACCAATAATGGGGCATCTACTGGCATTCTTAAACTATACAAATACCTAGAAACAATCACAGTCGGATCACTTACCAAGACGCATCTACGTGGATGGATCTTACGATCCAATATTCCCACTGCCTCGACTGCTACTGCTCCTGCTGCCTCGCCTGCTACTGCTCCTGCTGCCTCGCCTGTTGCCTCGCCTGCTACTGCTCCTGCTGCCTCGCCTGTTGCCTCGCCTGTCGATAATTATAAATTAGAAAAGCTTCGTCTCATGGCTTTAAAGCTAGAACAAGATGCTAAGAAGCATGATGAGGATGCTCGTTTGGCTCAACTCAAGATCGATGAGGATACTCGTTTGGCTCAACTCAAACTAGAACAGGATGCTAAGAAGATCGATGAGGATGCTCGTTTGGCTCAACTTAAGATCGATGCTAAGAAGGCAATGCACAGTCAGTCTCTAGATACTAAGATCTTACTTACTCGTGAGCGTATTGAGGCCAAGGAACGTATCGCTCGTCAGAACAGAGAACACTGTACCATCGAGAACAATAAGAACCGTCGCATGTATTACCTTACTCGTCATCCTTATCTAGATGTTGAGTACTATGGCAATCATGCGTCTCAGTATCAGACTGCTCATAGCTCTATGGTGAATGCATTTACCAAGATCAAGATCCATGAGGGCATTCCAGACGATCGTAACGATATGCTGATCGATATCATCAGTGATGTAGTATCCAAGCATCAGGAAGTGCTTCCGATTACAACTGATTCTGGTTCGTCTTCTGATGAGTGTTTAATCGAAGTGAAGCAATATCCATATATCGTCACTGAGATCCTGGACGAATGCAAAAAACAACCCGATGTTCAGATGAGCAAGAAGCGTGAGTGGGTAAAGGAGATCAAGGATCAGACCGATGTTGTAGCTGCAGTTGCTACTCGTCCGCATAACGATATCATGATTCCCACATATTTAGAATTACTCAAACTGATCAATCAAGATAGATCGGATGCTAAGGAGCTACCCAAAAGTAAGTACATCAAGTTCTTGAACAAGCCTATTTTGGATCAAGATAGTGGAGAGATGTACATCAACTGCTATACATGCGGCGCTCAAGACAGTCTCAAGAGTAGTGGTGTACATCGATCTCACAACCTACCCAAATCGAATGGAGGATCGTATCATGTGCGCAATATGTTCCTCTGCTGCTCTTCATGTAACCACAAAATGGGTAATGGATTAACTGTAGAGGAGTATAGTTGCAATATGCTCGGAGATCAGCTTGCCAGTACATCACTGATCTTCAAGAGTCGAATTGATGTGAATATGAGTCTCGATTACATCAGCGATACTGACACATGTGACTCAGATGATGATACTATCAGCACTCGAGATGAGGAGGACGCTCCTTTGATCGAAGTGTAGAGACCCTATGTGGTACTATGAGTAGATATTACTATATCTAAAACATGCTTCTTTTGGATGTGAATGCGCTGATTTCAGCTAGTTCTGAGATGTCATTATCAAACACCTTTTCTTTATTGAGTGCTACTTGATTCGGTAGTACTCCTTTTATGTCTAGATATGAGTTATCTGTAGTAGGATCTGTATCGAATTCATAGTTGTTAACATTCACTACATACTGCGTCTTATTATTGCTAGCTTGATTTGATATCAGATGTTCGATTGTTTGCGAATAGTACTTAGACTTGGATTGTAGTCGTTCGCTTACTCTATCTTCTGGTGCATATCTCGTTGCTTGCTTGGCTACACTTGTTTCGCTTTTGGGCGTAGAGGCATGAACTCCCTTGTTCTCTCTAAGTGTCTCAGTTCGTTTATTAGTCATGGCGTTCTTAACTATCTGTTGGTTGATTGAGTATATCGTGGCGAATTTGTCTTTGTATTTGTCCTTGTTGTCTCGGACGATTGATCTGACGATCTTAAGCTTATCCTTCGTCGGTAACGCACTAGCTTGGTTTACTTCTGTATCATGTCTAGTTTTGAACTTCTCTGACTGTATTCCCTGTGCCATACGCTGTGCATTTGGATTATGTTGTTTATGATATCGTTGATTTATGTATTTTTCAAATCGCTTAATTTGAGTCTGTTTCGTGATGAGTATCTCTTTGCCGCCTTTGTGTCCGATCATCTTGTCTACCTTATTGGGCGCGGCTAGTTGCGTCGAATCTGCAGTTAGATTAACGTTGGTAGACATTTGATTTTGCTTATCTTGTCTAATGGCTTGCATCGTCTGGATCATCGGCTTGGACTGTTGTGTCTTACTCTCAGATTTGAAATCGCTCTCTTGCTTGGCGAGCTTGAACACAGCCCCGACCGATGCATCGACCTCCGCCTTAGATCGATATAGATTTGATACACTGCTTACTTTGAACTGAGTGTCCGGTTGCACTTGCCACTGCGCTCCAATTAGATTGGAGATAGTATTCACAGGGTTCATGCCCATAGTCGCGACAACTTGCTCTCCACCAGTTCCATAGTACTTCTGGGCTTCTATTATTGATAGCTCGGCATCTGTAGCCGATCCAGGTGCCTTCTGTGCTCTATAATGCAGCGCATCTTGAGACTCGTCTAATATCCCTCCATATTGAGTAGCTGTCTTGCCAAACCCTTGCTTGACAAGTTTTGCTACTAGCTTCTGATCGACAAGTCCTTCTACTACATTGTTTGTGTTATCATTCTGCATTTTGATATACTTCTTATGTCGATACATGTTCTGGTCGGTCACTTTCGAAGCGATTGGTTCATTGTTGACACCACGATCATCTGGAGTCACGTCGCCGAGAAATAACTCTGGATGAAAAGGAGTATGAGAGTATCTACTACCGTGTTCTAGCATAGATAGCATATTACTTCTGTGCGTAGTGCTGGTTCTCTTGATCTCATCCTCAAACATAGGCTTCTCACATCCAGTGTATCGAATTGCTTCCTTCTGAAAGTTATCTACAGTCAACGGATCATAGTAGTAGCCTTTAGTAACCTCATATTTACTCTTTAGAAAGACATCGGGCAAAGAGCCAATGTCATAAAGAGCTTGCTTAGACATGACACTATTGGTGCTATATTGTTGTTGAAAATAGTCCGCATCCGTATAATAAAAATTGATCTTTCTGCATGTATATATACCTTGTTGAGTTTGCTCTCTTGGCAACGCAAGTCGCTCCTTCTACCAGTCACTCTACCATGATCCTCACTACTGAGCTCGAGTTCAATCTCGTAATCCACGATATGAATGAATACTACAATGCGAGCAGCGATGAAGAACTCATCATGTATCATGTGAAGACCATGTACGAGAAGACGTGCTTTCAGAATCAGTTCATATATGAACTGCTGTCTGTGATTAAGCACTCTCAAGCAGAAGTGGTTAATAAGGATCTTGAAGCTAAGATACGCATCTTCGCGGTCGTTAGCGCCCGAGTGATCAAGTACGATGAACTGGACATTGTGACCAATATGAAGGTCTCCCAGATCATTAAGAAGGGAAAGATCAGAGAAGTAGATATGATGGAGTGCAAGAACGATCACTGCATTGCTCTCATGATACTGGATGAGAAGATCAAGATGTCTGGTACCGACGAATACCCATTTAAGATCGGAGATACTATCTCGATCAAGGTAGGCAAGGCATCGTACACAATTGGCAAGAGAGCGATTACAATCGCCGCATATCCGTTCGTGCCTTACATCAATCGAGAGATAGTCTTCTGCATTCAGCCACTTGAACAAACCGATCGAGACTATCTCAACCAGAATGTGATTCCTATCTACAAGTCTCTTCTGGCTAAGAAGCAAGACGCAGAACAAGACCCAGAGATCAAAAAGAGAATTCAGTTCTTTGAGGCATTGCTCTATCCATTTAAGAAGGATAAGCGCAAGAGCGTTAAGGCATCCGACGTCAAAGATGTATTGAGTCTATCTCAGTCGGGACTTGTATCTACTTGCCCAGAGTACGCAGCCACTGATCTCAAGCTACGAGTGTACACTTCCGCACAAGATGCTACCATCATCAATGACCATGCGATCAATGTATATCAGAAGGTCATTCTAGATGCAGTCAAAGAGATATCGGTGGTGCTGGATATGGCAAACACATATAAGGATCCTCAGATATTTGAATCGCACAAGTACCTATTTGAGACTTATGAGAACAACAAGTTGGACTGATGTGCTAACGTTCTTATATTTTTTTATCTCGTCGGATACATATCTATGTATCTAAAGGCATGAAATATATATATAATTCGAAGTCATAAACACTCATAAGACGACATGAATGATGATCCAGCATCGCAGTGCCTCGACATTGCCGGAATGAAAAGCTACATCCTAAACTATTCAAAGGATCTAGACAAGAACGATTATATAGATATATGCAAGTTCCTACACATGACTACTACCGATCATAGCATGATCACATTCTCGAAAAAGGGCACGTATATAAACCTAGATCAATTAAGCAAAGAGACACTAGCTGAGCTCTATACTATCGTACACACTAAGCTAGTTCGTATCAAATCGTCTTGATTTGCATTCACACCATCAAATAGATGTATTTGTTTTTTGAATCTAAAATAGATATATTGAATATAGACTCACACGAAGAAGCCTAGACCAACGAGTTGCGATTGTATCTACAATGTCTTCTAGTGATGTGTTCGAAGCCTTTTTGGGAGGTTATGCAAAGTATGGAGCCGGATATCCAGTTATGATGGATGGCGGATCGACATCTATTGTAGGCGGATCTGACATAACATTCAATTCTATATTTGGCGGAGACATAACATCCGATAGCGATTCAGAATCAGAGAACGAAGAGTATGAGTCAGATGCTTGCGATCAATCCGACTCAAAAACAGAAGCTGAGAAACAGGGTATCAAATCTCTAATTCAAATTGCTATGATGGATGACGTAGAAGGCGGCCAACAAGAAACGACGGTTGGAGGCGAGACCGTTGCGTTGGCTGGAGGCGAGACAGTTGCGTTGGCTGGAGGCGAGACTGATATGATGGCTGGAGGCGAGACCGTTGCGTTGGCTGGAGGCGAGACCGTTGCGTTGGCTGGAGGCGAGACTGATATGATGGCTGGTGGCGAGACCGTTGCGTTGGCTGGAGGCGAGACTGATATGATGGCTGGTGGCGAGACCGTTGCGTTGGCTGGAGGCGTAGATATCATCTCTATGTTTAATGTATCTGGAGCACAGGATACTGATGCGGATATGACTACATGTACTCCGGTTATTGGGGCTCTAGATGTCTCTGGAGGTGGCTCAAAGTATATAAGCGATTTGCGTCGTCGAGCATTGGATGTCGCTAATGATGACTGTGAGTTTGGTTCTGATCTATATAAGGACGAATCCAAGAAGCAGTCTAAGACTAAATCTAAACGAGGCGGGTTAGATTCGTCCGAATGCACTCAGCGAAGCCTTGGACGTCATCTCTCTATTGGTGGAGGCGATCTAATTCTCGGTGGTGAGTTCTTTGGCGGTGACTCCAAGAAAAAACCTTCTGCTAAGAAGCCCACTGTTAGCTCTAAAGCTGAATCAAAAAAAGATGTGTATGTCAGTGCAATAGACTTCGATGCTCTAGACAAGTATATCTGATGTGTGCATCTTATGTCGTTTTGGAATGTTTCTGTCTTAGATACTTTAGGAACTCTTCTTTTTTTTGTTGTGTCAGTTCGCTCTCTTCAGCGTCTACTTGGCGCTTTGCCTCTTCATATCTATCTAGCATTTTTTGCGTGTCACGATTTAGCTCATCTACCATATGGTTATACATTTGGTTGACTTGTTCTAGATTAAGATGGTTGTTACTCTCTTGCACCAGATACTTGTAGTACATGGCATATTGTTTGTTCTTAAAGAAGTAGACATTCTTAGGGTCCTTGGCAATGAATTGCTGATCCTCTTGACTCTTTTCAGTTCCATATACGGCTCTCAGATATCTCTTGAATGCTCGTTTGCTAAACACCTTTTCATGAATCAGATATTCGGATACGATTGGATGTAGTTGCATGAACGTGACAAACTCCGGCTTCTCTGTTTTGATATACTTCTTTTGGTCGGCTCTAGACATATCTACATAGTCTGTATTGGATGCAATCGTATCTTTAAGAAATGTAATCATCTGATTGGCCATGTCGACTCCCTCATTGTACATGCGCTCAATGTTCTCTAGCTTGGTCTTTTTGTCCATCTGTGGCATACTCATATTGGACTCAGAAACACTATATTTATACAAGATTCATCTAATTTATGGAGCGCCTACCGAACCGCGACGCATGTTCACGAGAGGAGAATGAGTCAGCTCATTGATAGAAGCATCGCTTGAGAAATCAACTCTAGGAGTCTCACACATAGCAGTAGTACGTTTAAATACATTCCAGACAAGTAGTATGACAATAGATGACGACATGATGAATTTGGATACGTTATACGCATTACTGTTGAATACCGAGTTCATATCATCTACTGCCAATGCCTTAGATATATCATCTGTCTTCCGTACGTCCATCAGTTTAAGTAGCTCTACTGTGTATGCATCGCGTTTGGCCGCATCGTCTTTATGCTCATACGCATTCACTAGTTCTGTGATCTTAGCCATCTTCTGCTTGTAAGTGGATGCTGATCTGAGAGAGTACTTATTATCCATTTCATAGAAGTACATAACACATAGTGAGACGATTACGATGATCATCAGAATTAGGTTAACTGCAAGTATATACTTGTCTATAGCATCATTGTCTACGTAATATCCCGGCTCATTGAAGAAGCGACATACTCTGGGTGCCAGTCCATTGCGACCGGTCATAAGCTTCTTGACCACATCAAATGGCTTGCACCAATTAAACTTACCGCAGTTGGCATTTTTGATTGAGTGAGCGACTGATGTCTTGTGCATATCATTAATCAGCTTCTGTCTGTGCTGTTCCTTTCCATCAGGATTGGTGTACATATGAATCTTGTACTCTAGAAAATTGGCATTGGTTGCATGGCGCTCAATTGGCTCGACTTCTCCTAAGCGATTGCTTCCCGTATCGACAGTTCCCGGAGTCACACTCATCTTCTAAGACAATATACGAACTCTATATTTGGGCATCAAAAAAATGATAGACCCAACTAGTAGTCGCCATCGTCATCGCTGCGATTCATGTTAGCAATAACAGACTTCATGAACATCTCTTCACCCTTATCGTAGTTCTCATTCTGAATAGTCTTAAATAGATCCTTCTGGGGAGCAATACGAGTAGACGATTTAGGAAGAGACTTATTAGCTCGTTGAGAGCGACTCTTGCGATCGGCCATCATACTATCGTACACAGCTCGTTTATCCTCGATAGTCTTATCATCCATAGGCGTCTCTACATTCTGATTCTTTATAGATACTGTAGATGGACCACATCCAGATTCGTCTTCTTGATCTCCCGACAACATCTCTCTCATTGCCATATCATGAAATGATGCTGGTCCTGTCTTGGGTTGCGTTGCCTTCTCTGTTTCAAACCCTTCACTCGATCCTCGACGCGCCGGCGGATCGGCTTTGATCATCTCTAGCTTAGCTAGATCTGAGAGTATAGTGTTCACTCCATGTACTACATCTGTATGTATGAGCATGGCTGGGATGGACTCAACTCCCTTGCTGACATAGTCATCCATATTATCTGAGTCGATAATATCGAATTTGATTCTGAATCCATTATTATTTATATACGAGTGTCTGTCGTTCACGTATTCTAGCAGTCTAGAGTTGAACTCCTTGTGCTTCTCTTCGTTCTTGATCAAGATGAGTACTGGCTCCATTGCAACACGCTCGGATATGGTGAACTATATTCGTAAATACAGCTTAGATTTAAATGCGGATGGAATGCTACATCGAAAGGCAGCAGTCACGAATTATGTCAGAGCCAACGGCTCGGCCAATGGGGTATCCAAGCTTATCTCATATATAGAGCAATTGGGATGTGAGAAGGTCAAGCATAATGGCACAGTGGCATATAGAGGCATTTCGCATATAGAGAACTCAACTCAGAAACAAGACTTGCAGCCGATAGAAGATACTATACAAGACATTAGTCAAATGGTAATGCAAGAGGCTCGAGCTGCGATCCGAGACGCTATCAGACAACAAGGAGCCAATATGATACGAAGCATCTCAAGTGGTCTCATATCTAAGGCGATTCCTAAATCGATTAGATCAAATAGCAAGTCGAAGACCACGACTGATGATACTCAGCTCAAAGATATGATCGATCGTAAGATCAATGAGCTCATGATAGCACGTAACCACATAAGCTCTATTGCCGGATCATCGAGAGAGACTCTTATGACTCAACTGACTGAGCTACAGAGCAAAGTCCAGATCAATAAGACTGTGTTCATATCTGATGCTAATCAACTCAAACGATCGCACTTGGGTACACACAAAATTAGATGTATAGACTGCAGAACGTATATCGCTGTCAAGGATAGCGTAGTTCGCGACAATGGTCGATATTACGCCAAAGAAGATTGCAAGCTCATTTGTTACAAGTGTAGCCGTACGTAATTAAAATTGATTTTATCTACGTATATATACATTGGAGCCGAGATAACACTAGTTGACTACTCATACTACCACAATCGAAGTCATGGTCGCCGTCTCCAAGATCTCTCGCAGCGCCAACAAGATTGACTTGTCTAAGACCAAGTTCAAGAAGCTACAGAGCCTTGTACCTAAGCAATGCCACAAGACGCTGTCATTCGAAATCAAGGGCATCAACTACTCTCTCGCAAATGCTATCAGACGAGTGTTGCTCAATGAACTGCCTATGAAGTATATGACAGTTTCGCTCACCAACATCAAGTCGACAGACCGATACATTATTGACGACGTAATTCGGTCTCGACTCGAGATGATTCCTATCTCGCAGCAGATAGAGCTAGGTACATTAATGAATCTCAAATTCGAAAATAAGACAGACACATATTGCGATGTGACGGCCGATAACATCAAGCTCAGCAAAACCAATGCAGATGTTATTGACATGATGAAGGAGATCCCAGTATGTAGCATCAACGCGCAGCACTCAATCTCGGTAAGCGATATTGTAGTAGCGCAATCATATGGATATGACAATGCGAGAGTGTCACCGGCTCGAGTGGAGTATGAGATAATCAATCACGATATGTCTCAATCGTGCGTGAACTCAGACCCAAAAGAGTTTAGATTTCTAATCGAGACGCCGCCTCCCATCGATCCAGACTGGATGGTCAAGACATGTCTTAAGGAACTAGAAAAGAGATTGGATGCGATTGATCTAGACAATCATGTTGTCGAGTTTGGTATCTTCAAACTCACGATCGAAGGAGAGACGCATACAATTGGGAGACTCATATCTAGATACGTATTTGACCTAATGCCTAGCATCGAATACGTACATATGAGAATCATACATCCATCGATGCGCAAATGCGTAGTAGACGTCAAACACGCGAATGCAGTCACGCTCATCAAGGACGCGATCAATGCGATCAAAAAGGATCTCAATGAATTACGCAAACAATTCAAGTACTAAACACTCGAATTGACAATCTTTTTTTGACATACACAACAAATCCATTGACGATCAAAACAGACATAAACAAATGTATTTGATCTAGACGTCGATTAGATCATTGTCATTTAAATATATGATTATATGTATATAACGTCTAGAAGTCTTCTACGCTGATTTGGCTTGCTTTTACCACACCATGACTGCTATTACCGATGCTACGTTTATTGCGTTTATGACGGCTCACTATGAGCCTATGATCGATGCAATGGTGTCTCGATCTGATCTTCGAGCTCTATGGACTTCGACTCGCAAGTCCTCGACTGGTATCCTTAAGCTATATAAATATCTAGAGACAATCACCGTAGGTAAGCTCACTAAGACACATCTAGTTGGATATCGTCTAAAGCAAGATGAGACTGTTGCTGAGGCCGTTGCTGCGCCTGTTGCTCCCATTGCGGCTGAGACTGTTGCTGATGCAATTGCTGCGCCTGTTGCTCCCATTGCGACTGAGACTGTTGCTGATGCCATTGCTATGCCTGTTGCTCCCATTGCGACTGAGGTCGTTACTGCGCCTGTTGCTCCCGATACAGTGAGTGCATATCATCTCACTCTTCTTAAGTTCCAACAAGAGCAAATGGCTCAAGCTCATCAATTCAAGATGATAGAACTTGCTGCTCAAGAGAAGCTGCAGAAGGATATCCAGAATAAGAAGATTGTAGAAAAGAATGCTCTTCAGGAGAAGCTCAAGGCACATCAAGAGAAGCTTAAGGCACAAGAGATCGAGGCTCAGGAGAAGCTCAAGGCACAAGAGATCGAGGCTCAGGAGAAGCTCAAGGCACAAGAGATCGAGGCTCAGGAGAAGCTCAAGGTACTCGAGATAGAGGCTCAAGAGAAGCTTCAGAAGGAACTGAAGTTAATGGATATTGAAGCCAAGAAGGAGTTGAAGCAGATCGATAAGGAGATGAAGGAACGTGAGCTAGAGTTCTATGAGCGCGAAAACAATAAGAATAGACGCATGCACTATCTCACTCGCAATAAGCATCTTGACTTCGATGTATATGGCAATGCTGCTACACAGTATATCGAGAGCAAATCGCTCAAGCAAGTAATCATGATGAACACATTGGTTCATGATATCTTGAACCAAGAGCTAGAACGAACCGAGCTAATTACATCTATAGTTGATACGATCAATGAAGTAGTAGATGAGCATGTAATGGTCATTCCATTGATCTTGGATGAGCTCACAACCAAGAATCAATATGCAGTGAAGCTCTGCGAGGAGACCAAGAAGATCCCTGAGCACATCAGATCTAAACTGATCAAGAAGAATATCATCTCAAGCACTGACTGTACGTGGGAGCGAGTTGTAAGCGGCAAGATGAATGCTATCGCGAAGATCTCAAAATCGGCTGATATGAACAAGATGATCCCAGACCATCGCGAGTTCCTGAAGCAATACATTCTATCTAAATCGGGATGCGCTAAGAAGACCAAGCTCAACTACGTCAGAGACCTAAACAATCTCCGCACCGTCAACGGAACTGCTATTATTGACTGCTATTCATGCAAGAAATCACATGAAATGGAAACGGCTGTCATCCATCGTGGACACAATGTTCCAGATAGTGATAATGGAACGTGGGATGTAGAGAACATATTTCTCATTTGCGCATCATGCAATCAAGAAATGGGCAAGAGTATGAGCGTAGAAGAGTATATGTGCGATAAGATCGATAATCAATACAAGGACATTGTGCCTTCATTCACTCAAGTTGGGACGCCAATTGCAGAACAAGAATGAAGACAATATCGCACCACTTGAACGCGACTGGCTTGTAGCTCGCGAGCGCATCCCTTGAGCGCGACTGGCTTGTAGCTCGCGAGCGCATCCCTTGAGCGCGACTGGCTTGTAGCTCGAGAGCGCATCCCTTGAGCGCGACTGGCTTGTAGCTCTAGAGAACATCACTTGAGCGGGACTGGCTTGTAGCTCGCGAATGCATCCCTTGAGCGCGTTGCTTGCCTGTTGCTCGCGAATGCATCCCTTGAGCGCGTTGCTTGCTTGTTGCTCTAGAGCATATTACTTGAACGCGTTGCTGGCTGTTGCTCTATAGCATATTACTTGAACGCGTTGCTGACTTGTTGTTCTATAGCATATCACTTGATTGCGTTGTTCGCGAGCGCATCAATCAAAAAAAAATATATATGTTGCATATCTATTTCGTTACGTACTTGCAGTACTCAGATAGTAGTAGCTTGATGTACTTTGTAACTCGTTTCTTTTCTGTATCGTTGTATCCGGCCCAGATCTTGCGCAGTGTTTGGATCATCTTTTGGATTGCCTTGGATTCGTCTCCAATGGATGCATCTTGGACCTCCTTCTCCCAGTCCTTGTTGATCAGATCATCCCATCGATCATATGCAATCATCTCTCGATACAAATAGAGCTCAGGACCTGTCTCGGTTAGTAGCAGTGTCTTGTCTTCCATTACAGCTAGCGAGTACTTGCGACGGATGGACGCAACCAATGCATCACCAGGCAGCTCACATTCGAGGATCTCGATGATCTTCTTAAGAGCCTTGTTATATGTCTTAGCTATCTCGTCCATGATATCGATGTTGGAATCAACTAAAGGTTTCTTATACTAGATAGTATAGTTATTGTTCAAATTAGGATAGCATAAGTACCGAATCAACATGGCCAGAGGTCGCAAGGCATTCAAAGTAATCAACAAGATCGATCCAGATATCGATCAAGCAGAACTCAATGAGATCTTCCAACAGCTCAGTGGAGACCCAACCAAGCTAGACCCAGAGATCGTCAAAGACAAATATGAGCGTCTCAAAAATGGAATCGCTCGATGCAATAAACTCATCTTGAAGTTCAAAGAGGCGATCCTAGATAAGCTACATACCAAGCGAGGCGTAGATCCATACTTCGACTCACAAGTCGCGGCTCTAGTAGCTTGGGTCAAGCGAAGCGATGAGTATATCAACGAGGACATTGATCAGAACAATCTAGTACACTTCTATCAGAATCTAAAAGAGTCGTTCGTAGTAGAAGAGTATCTCAAGCTGTGCAAAGTGCTCACGCATAATGAAGAACATCTCAAGGATAGATGCAATCTAAGTGATGCGTTCATTCGTAGCTCAGTTGGAGAGGAGTTCTTCGTGTTTGACTTTGCCAAGATCAACTTCAAACATCTATTCACGTTCATTCTTAAAGAGAACTTCACAGATGCACAAGAGCTTGCTGATGCACATAAGTACATTCTACTTACGCTCAACATGCTCTACATCACAACTCAAGATATCTATAAGCTAATCAGCAGTCCAGATGTAGACATCGATAAACTATCTGAAGTAATCGTAAAGGCAATCGAAGCGGCTCGTAAACAGATTCCGCGATGTGACAAGGCGTTCCGCATCATCGCTAACTCGGTCGACATGCTCAAGTCCAATATGAACATGTACTACAAGGACTTCGTAGCCACAAGCAACCCAACGATCATCTTCGAGAGCTTCATTCAAGACATCTCAACCAGCATCAATATGGATACACAGACTCTGATGCAGTTCAAACGAATCATATTCTTCTTCAAGAAGAAGAGCGAGAGCATGCCCAAGAACCCGCAGCTAAACAGCATGTTCGGTACTCTAGATAAGATCATGAACATCATGGAAGGCAACAAGACAGATGAGAATAAAGAAGATGAGCAACAGAGCTCAGACGATGAGCAAGAAGAGACAAAACAATAAACATACTATATTTTTTTGATTGGATACTGTAGTAAAATTGATTATATCGTCTGTAAGTATATTAGAAGCAATTTGATAGTCTAGTTAACGACATAGTGCTCTACCAGGAACTTAAAGGAATATGATCAGACCGGATTACCTAGTTGAATCGAATCTAAACAATCTTATGAAGAGTCCCTACTATATTGATGATATAGTAGAACATCAGTGGTACTTCCTCTGTTGTCATGAGTGGTCACTACCTTTGCTTACTAAGAATGTAGATAAGCTAACCAACGGTATGTGGGCCATACTATGTTGCTATGAATGGTCATTACCATTGCTTACTAAGAACATAGATAAGCTAAGCGAGGACTGTTGGTTAACTCTGGTATGCTATGAATGGGCACTACCTTTGCTTACTAAGGGTACAGATAAGCTAAATGATGATTGTTGGGAGTATCTCTGTTCTAGAGACCAGGATCAGGTCGATTACACTGAATGGGCACTGCCTCTGATTACTAATAATATAGATAAGCTAAATGATGACTGCTGGTATTTTCTCTGCGACTGCAAATGGGCACTGCCTTTGATTATAGAGAACATAGATAAGCTGAACAATAGCTGTTGGAATTCGCTTTGTTGTGAGAATGATGATGAATGGGCACTGCCTTTGATTACAGAGAACATAGAGAAGCTGAGCAATAGATGTTGGGAGCATCTCTGTTATAATCAATGGGCACTGCCTTTGATTACAGAGAACATAGATAATCTAAGTGAGAACTGTTGGGAGAATCTCTGTTATAATCAATGGGCACTGCCTTTGATTACAGAGAACATAAATAAGTTAAAGGAGAACCACTGGAAGCTATTATGTAGTCGCAAATGGGCACTGCCTTTGATTACCAAAGGCATAGATCTTGATCTATTAACTACTGATGCCTGGCATCGGTTACATGATCAGTCATGGACAATCCCGCTTCTATTGGAATATCCACATAAGAGTCTATTCTACGCTACTCAAAAGCAACGTGATAGATTGCTCGCAATCAAGCAGTTTGAGTCTACTAACTCACTGGACGAGACAGATGATATATGTAGATCTGAACTCGAGGCTCAGATCTCTGATCTAAAGCAGAAACTAGATGAGTTAGTGACTAAGCTCTCGGGGCCCTAACACTTAAGTAAATCGATACTTAAGCGATCGTATCTTTTTTTGTACATCTTATAATCGTCTCAATATAATAAGACAATCTGTGCTTGTATCATCTAGTCCCAAGATGTCTGATCCAGTCGATCCTCCGGTCGCTCCGTTCGAGCCCGACCAGACTCCTAATGTGTCTTATACATTCTCAATCCAAGAGAAGTACGATCGTTACTATCGCGACCGCATGGCTCATCTACGAACCTTCGCTCAAGAGTTCCCTATCATTGCTGGAGTCAAGATCAACAACACAGCCGCGGATCTAATTATTGAGCAATTGCTCCAAGATGTGTCTAGTTCTGAGATATCTAAGATGGTTGATATCTTGCCTGTTATGAACCCAATTGAGGCAGTCAACAAGTCTGTGGGTCTCGATCAGAACCCTGCAGCGTCTGCCACTGTTCTAGATGTCTGTAGTAAGTTTCTTACTCTTATGAAGCCATCTGGCGATGTCCCTAAGTTCCCAGTAAGCGATCGAACGCTACTAGACACGGTTCATGTATTGAAGCGAATCGTGTTTAAGTTCTATAAGGCTACGACCGATACCATTCATCACAACAAGTTCTCAAGCCCTATTGCTCGATTCCGCTATCGCCTGAAGACCAAGCTACACCGAGATAAGATGTTTGTGTTCTTTTCTATCATGCTGATTATCTGTATCATCATTGCGACTGCTCTGTACTTCGCCGAGATAGAGGCTAATATTGATCACGACTATCATCATGACGTATCCACATTTGGTCTAATCTCTTCAATCTGGATCCTATACAACTTTATATTCGATTAAAAAAATAACATGATTTAAGATATCTAGAAGTCAAATTGCGTGTCTCTTTCGTACCAATCTACATCCTCGTAGTGCTCTAATAGAGGCTGTTGTATTTTTTTGATGGCTGCATATCTATTTACGCGTCTATTGGCATCCATGGCTCTCTTTGCCATTTTGCTTTTGTGTAGGTTCATCGCTAGTAGATAGTCTTCTTTGGGTATTTCTGTCTGTGCTAGAAGAGAGGCATTATTTTTGACTCTATCTCCTGGCGGCACGTTTACTAGTCCAATAGCCTTTTCAATGGAGCTCATTGTTGTTCTATATTGTTAGATGATATACTTCTTGCACTTTTTAATAATGACCTTCGCTATTCTGTGTAGTCTGTTATTGTTAAGTGCCTTGATGTAATCAAGCGGCAAGAATCGCATGTCTGATATTTCCGCGCTCATGTGTTCATTATTGTAGTCGTATTCTACGCTCATTTTGGGCATAGCTATCGCGAGGTAGTATACGTATTTATATCTGACTCCATTATCAATGAATGTATATTCTACCGTATTGTCGTCAAATAGCAGTCTGTATTTGTGTTTATCTATGCTGGTCTCTTCTTCAAACTCTCTGATTGCCGATGATATTGGCGCTTCTCCCTTGTTCATTCTCCCTTTCGGTATTTCCCATAGCAGATCTAGATTGGTCGATTTATGTACAAGCTCTCTGATGTACTGTCCATGTTTGATGTTCATCAGTGCTTTATATTTGCGTTCCGGTCTAAGATACTTGGATCCCACGCTTCTGTTCTGGCAGTTGTCGCAGATGTCTTGTTCGCATCTACATAGGATGGGCGATGATCCATATGCATGAAACCACAGTCGATCAAACTGATTGCTGAGAATGACTCTCTTCTCGTCTACGGTCATGCCATCTAGAAGATACGATATGTCATGCTTCTTGCATGGATCATATGATCCTCTAATGAACTCAATGAACGAATAGCTGCATCGCTTCTTGATCATGAGTATCTCATATCGTCCAGCTGCTTTGCGAACGCATGCTATTCCATAGCTAACGAATGCTCGTGGTTTTGGCGTAGTTAGACTCGTGCTCATTATCTATGGTCGTCTAGTAATTAGCAGTCGTTAGACAATATATTAATTCTCTATATTGTATATTTGATACTTCAATTGCTATATTCTATCTCTAGAATGAGTGACCATTGTGTGTTGAGTTTAATGTGTCTTCCGCTGGCGAGTCTTAAGTAGAAGTTAATTGTTTTGGTCTTGTTTAGATTTTCGTTGTATAGCTTAGCTAGTTTAGATGCATGTATTCTAACTCTGTGATCTCTCTTATTGATCGGCGTATACGATCCATTGTCTATCAACGCGGTCGGCACCACGAATAGAGCTTCGTGCATAGATGAGCTGTTGTTGTTGCCTGGTATAATGACCGATGTATCAAAGTTGTTTTTGATTAGATCTGAGTATATTAGCAGATAATCTCCAACGTAGCTTCGATCGAATATCGATGCCTCTTGAGTGGATGTGATTGATGTGATGCCTAGATAGTTTCGTTTACTGAATCCTAGAATGCGGTGCATCGATCCGTAGTTGTTGTATCCGTTTCCTTGGTCGAGTCGAAACCCAATGCCAAACTTATGATTCTTGCTATTTGAGAATGTGAATCGATACGTCTCGTATGAGAATTCGACGGTGAAGTTTGCGTTGTTGAATAGATTAGAATACCGGTTCATCTCGGTCTCTATAAGATCGATGAGTTCATTAACCGAGTATACGTAATCATTGATCAGTGGTATGCTGATCGTCGCATCTCTAGTATCTATGTAGTTGTCTATACGCATCCCATCTTCTGTGTACATGTCAAATTTGCAGTTTATGTCTATGTCTTGATCGAATAGCTTAAGCGACGGGTTGTATGCGCTGTTTACGATCTTAATACATTCGTATGCACCAACTGGCGGTATGTTGCCCCCAGTGTAACTGCTAGAGCCTGTATATATGTTGTTGCCGTATCCAATGAGTGGTCCAATACTAGTTTTACTGCTCATATCCATGTTGAATTCTACATTGTTCGAAGTGAATATGGTGTAGTTTGATAGCAAGTTGCTATTGTCTCTGTATACGTTCTGCGTTCCGACTGCTGTATTGCTAAAGAACACATTGAAGACTGTAGTTCCTAGAGCCGTGTTGATTGCCGTAGCGATCGCATCTGCAATGTCTTCATCGCTTCGTATGATGGTCGCCATGTAATAGTTGATGTTGAGATTGATTTGTATTGGATTGCTAGTTGCTGGATACGTAATTGCCATAGAGTAGTTAGACGATCCGATCGTCTCTACGTCGTAGTCGATATATAGATGTTTAAGATTGGCTGCTTCTATCTTCCCGCTAAATATGCCGTCTGGTAATGTAATCGTTATATCATTGTTCTCATCGCTGATTGCATCTCTATGTAGGTTGGATACAATGAAGTCTCTCGAGTCGAGTTCTGAGCTCATCGTTCGCAATATGTCTATGTATGTATAGACTAAGTGAGTCTGTTTAGCTAAGATATATACTAAAGCGTTTAATTCCAATCGAGGTCCCTGCCATGGCATCCATTGGAGTTCACATATTCCGAAAGGATCTGCGAGTGCCAGACAATATCGCGCTCTCTGAGTTGTCTAAGAAGGTCGATGCCATATTGCCAATATTCATTCTCGACCCAAAGCAAATACGCAAGACCGAAACAAACCGTAGCTACTTCTCGGAGCATGCGGTACAGTTCATATGCGAGTCTTTAGATGATCTAGATCAGCAGACGCATCATGCATTGATCATACTAGAAGGCGATCCAAAGAGCGTACTGCATGAGCTGTGCGAGAAATTACGCATTGCAAATGTGTCCTTGAGTCACGTTTCCTACAATTTGGATTACAGTAAGTACTCTATGTCTCGAGATGCCTCTATTCGTTCCATGTGCGAATCCAATTCTATTGTCTCGTTGGAGTGTCCCGATGATCAGACTCTAGTTCCGATCTCCAATCTATGCAAGTCCGATGGTTCTCCATATATGGTATATGGTTCATTTGCTAAGAACGAACGCAAGAGTCACGTGTCTTCTCCTATAGCCAACTCTCGATTAGTATTTTGGAACGATTGTATCTCTAGCAAGCGAGTTCGTAGCGCTCTATCCAAGATCAATGTATGGGAGATATCTGATCTACGTTCTCTTTACAAGGAGAATGGTGAGTTAGCTCAGAGAGGCGGCCGCACCAATGCTCTAGCTAGGCTCTCTCGATTTGACCTAAGTGGGTTCGACAAGAGAGACGATTTGACTGAGCACTCATTTGAGATCTCTGCTCATCTTAACTTCGGTTGTATCTCTATCCGAGAGATGTATCATAGATACCGCAATCACAAGAGCGTTGTGGATCAGCTGATCTGGAGAGACTTCTACTTGTCTATACTTCGGTTCAATGATAGAGCGAGAGAGTATACATTTCTAGATAAACGATTGGCATCTGTACGCTGGCGATCCAATGAGCGCGAGTGGAAGCGCTTAATAGACTGCTCTACTGGATTCCTTCTAATAGATGCTGCTATGTCTCAGATGAAGAGAACCGGATACATAGGAGGCAGGGCTAGACTGCTCTTAGGCACGTTCTGGTGTAAGTATCTTGGCATTAGCCCATTCGATGTCAAATATGGATCACACTCTGGATTCAGTAGATATCTTGTAGACTGCGTAACATCACAGAACAAGGGTAATCACAATTGGCTAACGAGCGAACTGGATCTCAACGGTCGTAGATTCCACAAACGCGGATGTCCATCTATGTCCGGCCGCATGATTCGAATCGATAATGAGATGATCAAGAAGTATGACAAGAATGGGGACTATATCAGAACGTGGCTACCAAAGTGTAGAGATATGACAGTTCGAGATATGATCAGACATCCAACAATGTTCGAATGGGAACCTAGATATATGGAATACTGTGCTATGATACGTAAAGTGGATCATTAACAATCAGCTATGCCCACGGCTTCGCCAAGTGCACGCAGGCGAATACGGTCTCCAGTCCCGCAGCATAAAACGAATCTAGTTGAAGGCTTCAGCTATACGGTCTCCAGTCTCGCATCATAAAACGAAGTTAGTTGAAGGCTTCAGCTATACGGTCTCCAGTCTCGCCGTGTAATACGAAGTTAGTTGAAGGCTTCAGCTATATGGTCTCCAGTCCCGCAGCATAAAACGAATCTAGTTGAAGGCTTCAGCTATACGGTCTCCAGTCTCGCATCATAAAACGAATCTAGTTGAAGGCTTCAGCTATACGGTCTCCAGTCCAGCATCATAAAACGAATCTAGTTGAAGACTTCAACTATGCCCACGGCTTCGCCAAGTGCACGCAGGCGAATGCGGTCTCCAGTCCTACAGCATAAACGAAGATTTGCTTGCGTATGTGCCTTGTATTGTATGAAAAAAATATATAGATCTATACTGATTCTGAGTACTCTATTGAGTCTATGATAGCATCAATTTGTTTGTTGATGTTGAACAGTTCATCATTGATGATTGATATTCGGTTGTTGTATACATCTGATCCTCTTGATTCTGCTGGTTCCATATCTCTCGCTACCTTTTTGAACTTGGAATGTATTCTATGCAACCCAATACAGTCCATGATGAGATCCTTGTTTGAAGGTCTGAGTACTAGTTCTGTCATGCTTCTATCTCTATTGCTTACATCTAGCAATATCTTTCTATTGCTACCGATCTCTATGCCCTCGGCTTCGTCGAGCGCACGCAGGCGAATACTGTCTCTTGGAAGTCGAATTCGCATAGATGATGTATTCTGATGTCCACGGCTTCGTCGAGTATCTGTATACGAATCTACGACACGTTCGTTATCGTATCCAATAGCAGTGTGTCTAAGTTTAGTAGTCAATCTAGGCGAGTCGTGATCAGATGTATTGGTTCCGATGTGCGCATGAGTTGGTGAGATGAATGTCTGTGCTAGCTGTCTGGATTCACTACTATCTCTCGAGTTGAGTTCCTCTGCTATCGTGGCGAGCTTAGTGACTTCAGACGATACATCTAGAATAGACTTTTTGAGTATGCTGAGTCTAGACAGCGTGATCTTATCTCTATATAGATTGTAGTAGCTGATCAGACTACTGAGGCATATTGCAATATCCGATATGATGCCTGAGTTGACCTTCTTCTCTATGCATTTCATATACGTTGCTCTATTGAGTCGATACTCAAGTGGAGCAAACTCTCGATTCCCATTCACATCGATCGATGTTCTAACTAGACAGAAGTCAACGTTCTCAATGAGTCTCATCTTCTTCAGCGTTTTAAGCTGGTTATCTAGTTTGGATACCATTTGGTTGTTGATTAGCAGTTTGATTCTATTCTTGATCGTGTAGTGTTGCTCTATGTCTATCCCTAGCTCAGACAGCTTATCAATTGAGATACAGAATGCGTGGTAGTCGTGCTCGACTGTTCTAATGAGCGTTTCGATCGCCTTATATACAATTCCTCCATATGCATTGATTGGTTGGTTGGTATGTATTACATGCACGCCAAATATATTTCTTGAGATGAGATCATCGCACAGCGAGATGTACTCTACTATGTTGATGTCAACATCTTTAGATGTCAGATACTCATTCATCTGATCGAATGAGTATATTGGCTTATTGAGTAACTCCAGCTTTAGATTACGCAGCTTGATATCTCGATCGAATGATTCGATATCCACCAAACCGAAGCACGTGTCTCGACCTGAGATAGATAGAGACGAACTGATAGATCGAAATGCTCTTGTGTCTGGACAATTGGATGTCATCATCGTAGTCATATTACGATCGTTAATACGTTCGTAAATAGTTCTAATATAGACTATTATATTGCTCTGATATAAGATCTAATTAGTCAAAGCACTGATAATCATATGGCTCCAATTGGACATCTAAGCGTGTCTAGAAAATTGATAATAAAATAGTATATATACTCTCACGGGCGCCACGGCTTCACTGAGTGCACGCAATTGAACCTAAAATAAGCAATTTCGGTTATTACTGTTTAACATGACCATCTCGAAGTATCAGCTATTGACAGAGTTCGTAGAGTCATGTAAGCATCTCCCGGCTCAGGGATCAGCTGCATGGAAGGCATCTCGTCTTAAGTTCATTGGAGGCAGTGAGGTAGCTACTCTGATCAAGGTAAACAAGTACAATACGATCAATAAGCTGATCATGGGTAAGCTAGGATTTGATCCATTCGCTGGTAGCGTAGTGACTCACTGGGGCAACGTGTTCGAGGAGCTGATTCGTAGCTACTGCGAGCGTCAATTCAACTGTATCATTCTAGAGACTGGCAGCATTAAGTATCCAGATGGATATCTAGCGTACTCACCAGATGGTCTATCCGTCGTCCCGTCTTCTGCTCTAAAGACTCAGTTTGGTAATCTCTTATCATCGCTCAATGTAGATGGAATGGATAGATCGTATCTGACGTTGTTCGAGTTCAAGTGCCCGCACAGTCGCATCCCGACTATAGAGGTACCAGATCATTATCTACCTCAAGTAAAGGTAGGAATGCAAGTGATCGACTTCCTAGAAGTAGCCATATTTGCTCAAGCAGTGTTCCGAAGATGCTCGCTGAGCGATCTCCGCTATAACTCTGAACACAACAATCAAGGTCACTACAAAGAGGCATGTCCTAGAGGCAATCCGCTTGAGTATGGATTCATTGCTATGTTTGCAAGAGACGCTGATACATACTCTCAGATGACAATGATGCTAGAGTGCGTAGGTTGTCCGACTGCGTTTGGGACATATGACTTCGGTCGACTAAGTGACAGCGATGCATTCGAAGAGCTACTTGGCAATTGCGTAAATAAGAGCATTGGAGTAGACTACTCATTCCGAGGCTCATACGATCCTCAGATCTTCGACTCGCATTCATATGAACGAGGCATGTATGACATCTCTCTCCAGCGACAGACCAAACTGGCTACTACCAAAATGGTACAGAGACATGAGTTGCTATTAGGGGTCCTTCCATACAAGCTCATGGATGTATTCATTACTCCAGTACCCAAAAGTCCAACATACATCTCAGATAATAACATCTTGACCATAGCCAAAAAGGTCATCGACTTCATTGGGAACAATGCAACGGCATCGAAGGATGAACTCAAGCGCATCCTACGCAAGACCAAGTTCTAGATTAACATACATGCAATATGGCGAAGCCTAAGCATACCAAACAGATCTATTTTTTTGATTCTCTTGAGACAGTGACTTGGCCGCCGGATCTCTAGATCATATCTCTTTAGCTCTAGTCTTGGTTCGAGACAGTGAGTCCTTCGGTGACAGTGACTTGACCGCTAGATCTCTAGATCGTATCTCTTTAGCTCTAGTCTTGGTTCGAGACAGTGAGTCCTTCGGTGACAGTGACTTGACCGCTAGATCTCTAGATCGTATCTCTCTAGATTTAGTCTTGGTTCGATATATTACGCGATTCTATAATTGTTATTCAAGCTAATATGTATCATAATCTATCTAGGTTCGAATCATTAGGCTACTCTCATTCAATCTAATTTATATAAACTTTTATATATTTTCATAGCTTTATTACATTTTTTTGATCCACAAATCTTGAATCGTGAATTATGATTGGATTGATCATCAAAAAAATGACAGGCAATTATGCCTGGATATCATTCATAATACATTACACAAATCTATGTTATTAGATATCTTCTATATACTCATATATCTATATTGACGCAGATATTGACGAGCAAATTTATATAGATTTGTATATTTTGGGTTATATTTTATCGATATTGATTATATCGACAATTCTACTATCAACTAATATTGACGCAAATATTGACGAACAAATATGTATATATTACTCTGATAATAGATATATCTCCATTATGTTAGCAGATTTGCTATATCCACTAAATATAATTATTGACGGAAATATATTTATATATATAATTTATATACATTATGCTCTATTTATATTAAGCAATTCACCCATTTGACTACTACCATCTATACTAAGGTGTCTCTATCTCCTTCCATAATTCGATTGGTATATCATATATGATATATTCCTTTAAGCTACTAATTAATTCAACAACATACACATAGCTTCATAGAATGTATACATGTAAAGCTATCTAGCTCTAGTCTTGGTTCGAGACAGTGAGTGCTTTGGTGATAGTGACTTGACGCGAGATGCCTAGATCATATCTCTCTAGCTCTAGTCTTGGTTCGAGACAGTGAGTGCTTCGGCGACAGCGGCTTGACCGCGAGATCTCTAGATCGTATCTCTCTAGCATTAGTCTTGGTTCGTGACGGTGAGTGCTTCGGCGATAGTGAGTTGACGCGAGATGCCTATTGCTTCGGTGTATTGCATGTATGATAATCAGGACCCTATAGGGTCTCTAAAATAAAAAAATTGATTTTTATTTTCTATAAGTATATCTGCAGTCACCAACTCGCATATAATTGACTTTACCACTTACCTCCATAGCTATGGCTGCCTCGATGATCAAGATCTTCACCTCGAAGAACAAGTTCCCTATCGAGTACAACCCAAGCACTGGCATGTACAACTTGACGACGTTCTTGAACAGTCTCCAAGTGATGTACCCCAAAGCCAAGGACTGCTCCCAGCACGACACAATTTCAGATACTCATGAGTCTCTGATTAAGGCAGGATGCGTAGGTCTACTCGGCGAAGGCAATAAGGATATGGTGAGTCTTGTAGTGATCACCCATCACATCTTCACTTATGTGAAGGACAGCGATGTTGTGTTTGAGATTCTACATGATATTATGCGACTTGAGTCCAAGACGCACCCCACGCTACCAAAGACCGTGACCAGTCGATCTACTTCAGACAGACTATCTCTCACTGGCTTCGGTATCATGGTCACTCGAGTCGTGTACAACACAGATAAGATCGAACTCCAGTTCAATATCAAGACCGGATCATATGCTGCTATCATGAAGTATCTGAGAAAGCTAGAAGCGAACAAGACCGAACACCCAATCAGAGTTCCGATCTTCATCTCGGAGATCATGTACTTCCCAGAGAAGCTCTCTCATCACAATCTGATGCTTGCAATCAAGGCATGCGCAGACCAACAGAAGAAGGAGCTCTCCAAGGCAGTTGAGGATCAGAACATCGAAGACGCAGAGAACTTCGTGCCTCAGCCAACCAAGAAGAAGACAACCGAAGGAAAGCCCATCATGAGCAAGTTCCTTCCGATTGCCACTGAGATCATCAAGAACTCAGATCACAACCGAATCTACATTATGTCTGAGGCTCAGCAGGCCAGTGACGCAATGAACAAGATCCATCTACTTCGTAAGCTCGTAGCCAAGTACACTGTGCTTGATAAGGAGATTCGAGAGGAGACTGATCATACCAAGACGTACAAGCAGGGCAAGCTGACGATCAGCTACCGCGACCAAGCGAACAAGATGGAGTCTTATCTCAATAAGTACACCAAGGAACTCGCGGACTACCAAGCCAAGATCACCCCAGAATTCAACAAGACACTTCGATCGCTTGCGCCCACCAACGCACCTATCTGGTACGGAGATGAGAACAAGATCGGAGCGCTCATTATGAAGCACAAGATCGGCGAAGGATGGCCCATCGATACGATGCGTAAGATCATCAACAAGGGTCTGCAGAATTACAATGAGAAGCACTCTAAGCTACCGATCTGCATTGTCAAGCGAACCGAGCGCAAGGGAGATGACAACCAAGTAAAGGACTCAGAGTTCTTCGAGACATCTCTCAAGGACACACTCGAGAACTACAAGTGGCCAGTCGGTCATCCCAAGACTCCCAAGCTCAACTACACTGACATTGTCGATAAGGTGATCAAGAAATGGGCGGAGAAGACACTCTTCGATGAAGTACCAGAGATCAAGACAATTGACCTCAATACAGTCGACGTCGATAACAAGGGAGCATTCGTGAGAGGCAGTCTAACTGAATTGCTATACACCACATACGATCTTCCGGTACCAGCGACTAAGAGTCGTGGCCGAGCCACCGTAGACTCAGAAGAGACTAAAGAGGATGCTGGAGATGAGGAGGAAGAACAGGACATTCTAGATGATGAGGAGGAACAAGACATCTCAGATGATACGGAAGAGAAAGACATCCAAGAAGCCCCGGCCGATGACGAGGACTGCTTCTAAGCAAATTCCGATGATAGATATCTACACTCAGCGATGAGATAAGATATCTCTTTTTTTACACGAAGATCGAGACTCTATATACTCGACAAAGCCGCGGTATGTATCTTAAATAAGTGAAGCTAAGGACGCAGATACAATGAAGCTCATGCATCTACATCTGTTTCGGGTTGTCCCACCTTCGTGTAGGTCACAACGATGTCCTTGTCTTGCATCTCGATCTTAGAACATACGTACTCTTCTACAGTTGTGTGGTTACTCATCTCTTGGTTACAGCTAGCACAAATCAAGAAGATGTTGCTTGGAGACCAACTACCACTTTGGCTGTTTGGTAGATTGTGCCCACGATGGATAGCTGAGCTCTTCAAAGGCAGTGATCGCTTGCAGCAGTAACAGTCGATCGTAGCATTGCCATTATCCATTCGTAAATTGTTCTTGTGCTTCACGTAATCTAGCTTATCCTTCTTAGTACATTCACTCTCTTGAGTCTTCAGAAGGAAATCGGGATGATTGGGCATCATCATCTCCATGCTACTAGAGTTAGCTACCTTATTGATCATGTTCATCTTAGAAGATACCTTACCATCCCAAATGCTAGCATTGTCCTTAATTAACTTACCATCAACTAGCTTCTTATGAATCTGAGATGGAAGAGCTTTAGCCACATCATCTACCTTAACGACGTACTGGCTTTTGATATCAGACGATTCGGTCATCACTGGCGCTACCGTTACGTGATCATCCACTACCTCGTTGATCACATCTACGATTCCATTTACTAGTTCTTGTCTGTCCATATCCTCGTTCAGAACATCATGCATTAATACATTGTTCTTGATTACGCTCTTAAGTGATCCCGTCTCAATGAACTGTACGGCCGCGGTTCCGTACACATTGAAATCGAGATGTGGATTGCGAGTCAAGTAGTGCATGCGTCTGTTCTTATTGTTCTCTTTAGCATAGAAATCTAACTCTTTCTCCTTCAGTTGAACATCAATCATCTTCATCTTCTCCTGTTGCTCTAGCTCCATTGTCTTCAGCTTCTCATTATGATCAAGCTCCTTAACTTTGATTTCAACATCAATGCGCTTTAGCTTCTCAGCTAATTCTCTATCCTTCTCCTGTTGCTCTAGCTCCTTAGCCTTGAGCTTCTCCTGTTGCTCTAGCTCCTTAGCCTTGAGCTTCTCCTGTTGCTCCCGATCTTTAGCATTCTCAATTCGTTTCTGCTCTAATTCGGCTTTGGCAATCTCAATTAGAGCAAGTTCATATGCAGTCATTGTAGTTACAGATGTCTTAACAGGCTCAGTAACAGGCTCAGCAACAGGCTCAGTAACAGGCTCGGCAACAGGCTCGGCAACAGGCTCGGCGACAGGCTCGGCGACAGGCTCGGCGACAGGCTCGGCGACAGGCTCGGCGACATGC
>JACCDG011584100.1_pt1 | contig 39668 bp, 30 predicted proteins | sample 7442471 | NCBI WGS metagenome assembly JACCDG01 (sample SAMN15323444, study PRJNA562643) | freshwater metagenome | isolation source: river surface water | place: USA:Blue River Watershed | collected 2017-08-17 | reverse complement strand
CAAGCGCGAGTGACAGCAATAAGGCATAAGACAAACCTGCAAATAATGCAAAACGGGAGGATTTCAACATTAATTCTGACTTTGGCACAAATATAGAAAATCGACTCCGTAATTACGAAGCCGATTTTACTCTAAAAATAATTAACCTGTTCCCCGGGATTTATTTAAACAGTGTGCCTGAAAACCAAGCTGCGTATATTTTTTGTACCGGTTTGATTAAAGTTATTAAACCGACCTTTATATAGTGAATAATGGCATTGTACCGGATTTTGTACTCGATAAAGTTGTTATCACAGATTTTAACCTTCCGCCAAACATTGTGTCTTTTTGCAATAGCCTATTGTTATTTCCACTTATATTATACCAATATAATACCCGAAATAGTTTTATGGGTTACGTTTCATTAGGTTCTTTTTTATGAAATCATCCATCTGCTCACGGTACTCTTTCCCAATAGGCACTTCTTGTCCCAATATCCGTATTACATTCCCTTCTATTGTTGAAATTTTGTGCATTGGAACAATATAGGATTTATGTACTCGCATAAATTTATTATCAGGTAAGCGCAGTTGAATATTTTTGATATTGATTAGTACCAGGTGCCTTTCAGTAGTAGTATGTATTTTAACATAATCCTTAACTCCTTCAATAAAATAAATATCATCAAAATTTATTTTTACATATTTCTTATCTGTTTTAATGAAAAAGAAATTGCCATCAGTTTCCTGCACTTCTTCCTGAGGTTTATAACTGCCGGCTACCTTATTCACTGCTTTCAGAAAACGTTCAAACGAAATCGGTTTAAGCAGATAATCAGCGGCATTTAGTTCAAAGCCCTGCAACGCATAATTGGCATGGGCAGTTGTGAAAATTATTTTAGGTAGATTAGGCAGTGTTTTAACAAAGTCGAGGCCGGTAAGCACGGGCATTTGTATGTCGAGGAAAATAAGGTCAATCTGATTCTCTTTCAGGAACTGAATGGCGGCAACAGCACTGTCACACATTCCGGATAATTCAAGAAAGTCCAGGCGCTTAACGTACTCTGCAATCCCTTCTCTGGCAAGAGGTTCATCGTCCACAATCAGGCATTTGATTTTCATGGCGTTAAAATTTAGGTTGATGTGTCTTATGTATACTTTTCAATTTTCTCTACCTTATCCTTTTATCCAGAGTTCTACTTTGTATTCATCCTCACCATTATTAATGCTTAGGGTATGATTATTCGGATAAAGAAGTTGAAGGCGGCTACGCACATTTTTTATACCTATTCCCGAATGCACATTATCAGAGGCTGAATAAAATGAAAGTTTGGAGTTCGAACAATAAAAAATTACCTCATGTTCCTTCAATTCGAAATGGATATTGATCCATTTCCCATTCTTTGAAACGCCGCAATGTTTAAAGGCGTTTTCCACAAAAGGAATAAATAGCAAAGGTTCTATTTTGTGGTGCATGTAAGCTCCCTTTACATTGAACGCTACTTTCAGGTTGGCATCGCTGCGTAATTTCTCCAAACCTATAAATTCTTTAATGCATTGTATCTCATTTTCAATAATACTTTCAGACTCACTTCGTTCATAAATACGATAACGGAGCAAGTTGGAAAGTGACAGAATGGCCTCACCAGCCTTGGAACTGTCTTTGTTTATAAGAAAGTAAATATTATTAAGGGTATTAAAAATGAAGTGTGGGTTAACCTGAGCTTTTAAAAAGCGAAATTCAGCTTCGAGCTCGTTCTTTTCTTTTTGTGTTAGTTTTCCTGCGGTAATTACCCAGTCGCTGGCCAGTTTAATGGAAGAAATTGCCGATACTTCAAACAAATCGCGAAAAAACCAATACATGTGTGTAAACAATAGCCCTTCATTAATTACATCACCGCCCCTTAGCACGAAATTGTAAAAGTAGAGTTTTAGCCCGCCAGTGAATAGAATAAGGCTAAAGAAACTGGCAATATACAAAACAAATTTTCTTTGGTATAAAAAGTAAGGGACAAAAAAATAGGCATTGGCATAAACGCCAAACATGGTGCTGATAAGGTAAAAGAAATTATCAATCAACAGACTTCTCATATCGTTTACCTGATCGCCCCATATTTCAAGGGTAAGGTAAAACATAAAGAATAACCAGAAAGCCGTATGCAGTACGATTTTTCCTGTGCGGGTACCCGACCACCTGTAAAATGGTTTTTCTGAAAAAAAACTGTCTGAGGCCATAATGAATGAATAAACCCAAATATAAAAATATCCATGAGTCCTGGCAAACCGTATGATGGAAAACGGGGTTTATATCGTTTGCATTAATATAATGATCCAATTCCGTTTCACTACATTACACCATAACATTAATAGCAACGGCATTTACCACTGTAAATATTTTATTTGGATTAGACCAAAGAAAATATTTACAGTGGTATAAATGGCGGATGAGTTAATGGGAACAACCACGGTGTTATTTAAGTAACCTGAAACAATGTTTCGGTAAGGCTCTTGTCAATCAAAGTCGCACTAATTTATGTCTAAATTAGCATAAGGTTTTAGCGATAGAAACGATTGTTTATTCCAACACTAACTTTTTTACCAACCGTTCATGACCATAAAGCAGACTGATAAAATATATTCCGGGTTTCAATTGCAGTTTTTCGCAGTTAAAAATATGATAGATGTTTTGCCCCGAAAGTGTTTGCCGGTATATAATATGACCGTTTGTAGCACTGAGTTCAAGGGTAAAATTCGCAGAACTGCTCTTGTTCATTAATAGAGAAAAATTGCCCGATGCTGGATTTGGAAAAATCCTAAAATCAATACCAGGAGCCGTATATTTCATTGAACCAACGCTGCCACATGGAAAGTCGATATTGCTTATCTTTGTCATAGAGCTGAAATCTATGTGGCAGACAAAATCTAAACTGTCTATAAACGGATTACGATTGCCCTGCAGCGAATCCAGAAAATCATTGCGTGCAATTTCCCAATTATCCGGCGGATCCTGATAATGCCATTTTTTCAAAACATCCTGATCCTGCCCGTAAGCGATGACACTGCTGATGGGGTTTCTGAATTTCCAATTCTGCATTACGCCAAAAGCATTTGTTTGCGCATTGTAACAAGTGGCCATGTAAAACAAGGCCCGGGCTGCGTCTCCTTTATGTTCATCGCGTGGTTCAAATACATAGTGTCCACTGGCATCCTGCCCATATTTACAACCTAAATAAGTTCCCTGAACAATAACTACTTCGCCCAATGGAAAATTACCGCGTACGGCATTTACATTGTTCTGATTCACCGGAAACAGGTGGTGCTGATCGTTATACTCAGGACGTTCCAGATTATTGGGGCTTGTACCACTTCCGTCGGCCGGATTGGTGGGCATCCAGCTGTGACAATAAGAATGTTCACGGCTCATGTAACCCCAGGTAAAGGGTTCATAGTATACATAGTTCTGACCACTGTAAACACAGGTTATTACTTTTTGCCCGTTGCCGGTATCCCTTGCTGCAAACAGTCGAATCATTGTTTCATCATAATGACTATAAAAAATGTGGTTATGTGGATTGATATGTGTTCCGAGGTCGCCTGGGAAAGTAGCAGAGGTTGTACTGATGCCATTGTATTCCGAAACGGGCATCATACTTGGCGGAGTAGTAATGCTGCTTCTCAAGACGCCCTGTGTATTGTAATTGGTATATGTACCATTGCCATTGTATGTAAATATCGCTAACTGGTAGGTGGTATTGGCTATAATGTTGTTCATTACAAAAGAGGTATCTGCCCCACTGTATACCACCTTACTACTACCCACCATATCGCCTTTAACATAAATGCTGCCATCTGTGGGGAAATCTGTTATGGGCGAAGTTGACGTTTTCCGGAGCACCAGATAACCATCGGGATTATCGGGCGATGTTGTAAATGAAGCGCCAATTCGATACGTTTTTACCATTGGAAACGTAAGATGATCTGCTTGTGCTATGGGTTCAGAAGCAAGGGCTCCGCCGATACCGTATAGATTAATGAGGTAGAGCCCTTCATCACTGTCGTCACAATATATTTCAAGTGCGGCAGATCTTGTGCCATTAGTTGCAGGATTAAAAATAAGGCAGAGTGACTGAGAAGCAAGCGGCGCTATTTTCACAGGGAATACAGGTGACATAATCGAATAATCGGCAGCAGCAGTCCCGCTGAAGTTAATCGCGTTAATATGCAGGGTGTCTGCATAACTCTGGTTTTGTATGGTGAAATTCAGCATCAGCGGACTGTTTAAGGAAGTAGCAAAAAGGGAACTGGTGCTCCCGGAAAGTAAGGTATGGTTGTTTTGCAGAACATTTATTTCCCGCCAGTGAATAAACGCAACTGTTGCATTTACTTCATCCAAAGCCACATTGCAACCAATTGTTTTGTTGCTGAATAGAAAACGAATATAGCGACTGTCGATGTCGGGATTAAGTGTGTATAACTGATAAACAGAAGAATTGAGTGCAGTATAGGAGGCAAGGTCAGTCCAGTTGATACCATTCTGCGATTCCTGAATTTTATAAACCCCAGTCCAATTAGAAGAGCCGCCACCTGTCCAACCCTTAAGGTAAAAACTTAAGGTTCCAATAGGCGCTGTTGTAAAAAACTTAAGGTATTCTCCCTGTTCGTCGAAACGTGCTGCTGTACCACTTTGTCCGGTGATGTAACTCAATGTACCACTAATATTACCAGACCATCCGGATGGCAAATTGGACAGGCTGTTGAGGTTGTCGAAGCTATATCCCGCGGGCAGTGTAACCTGGGCTTGCGTGAATCTACTCAGCAGCAAAAGCATAAAAAGTAATGGCGTTTTTTTCATGGTGCGTTTTATAGCAGAATAGTTGCAACGTGTTTGGTATAACGAAGATACAACCTGTTCCCGAAATGGATTTCCAAGGCCGGATAAAAAACGCTGATTGTCCTTCTCACCGTTTTTGGTAAGCAGATAACGGAATGAGATGTGTCCGGTTTTAAAACAAAACACTTGCAAAAAAGAGGATTGGGCTTGGCCTTATTGAAGTGAATACACTACCTTTGCACCCGAAAAAAATAATTATTGCCTTAACAATACTGATATCAATGAACAAAGGACCTATATCCCAATTTATGGAGAAGCATTACCTCCACTTTAATGCTGCCGCTATGGTAGATGCCGCTAAAGGATATGAAACGCATCTGACGGAAGGTGGCAAAATGTTGGTTTCGTTAGCAGGTGCCATGAGCACGGCTGAATTGGGCAAATCGCTGGCAGAGATGATTCGTCAGGGTAAAGTAGATATAATTTCCTGTACCGGAGCCAACCTCGAAGAAGATATTATGAATCTGGTGGCACATAAACATTATAAGCGGGTACCCAATTACCGTGATCTTTCACCTGCTGATGAATGGGAATTGTTGGAAAATGGTTTCAATCGCGTAACTGACACCTGTATTCCGGAAGAAGAGGCTTTCCGCCGACTCCAGAAACACATTCATAAACTCTGGAAAGATGCGGATACCAATGGCGAACGTTATTTTCCGCACGAATTCATGTACAGAATGTTGCTGTCGGGAGTGTTGGAACAATATTACGAAATAGACCCTAAGAACAGTTGGATGCTTGCCGCAGCTGAGCGTAACCTGCCTATTGTATGTCCTGGTTGGGAAGACAGCACTATGGGAAATATTTTTGCTTCATACATTATTAAGGGCGATATAAAGGCCACAACCATGAAATCGGGCATAGAATATATGGTGTGGTTGAGCGACTGGTATCGGAAAAACTCACTGGGTAAGGGCGTCGGTTTTTTTCAGATTGGTGGCGGTATTGCAGGTGATTTCCCGATTTGTGTAGTGCCAATGATGTATCAGGATTTGGAATGGCATGATGTTCCGTTCTGGGCTTATTTCTGTCAGATTTCCGACTCTACTACCAGTTACGGTTCATATTCCGGCGCCGTACCTAACGAAAAAATTACTTGGGGTAAACTGGATAAAACTACGCCTAAGTTTATTGTGGAAAGTGACGCAACGATTGTTGCTCCGCTTATTTTTGCCTGGATATTGGGTTGGTAGTTCGGAACAAGTTTAGGCTTGATTTATTCTTACTTTAAGGTTTTATTTAAATCCATTGAGCTATTCTCTGATTTCAGAATAAGTGAACAAAAAGCTCCTTAAATACCTTGCACAGGGCATACTGGTTACAGTGCCCTTAGCCATAACCCTGTATATTTTATATCGTGTTTTTGGGGGTGTTTATCATATCTTGCAGGTATTCCATCTTCATCTCCATCCACTGGTCGATCCTTTACTGATCGTAATTATTATTTCCATTAGCCTGTTGGCGGTGGGTTGGCTGGCTTCATCCATGGTATTCCGGCCACTTTTCGTTTTTTTAAGCCAAACCATCGAACACCTCCCTGTTATCAAACATATTTATTCGCCCATTAAAGATTTTATGGAGGCTTTTGTGGGCAACAAAAAGCGCTTTACCAAACCTGTATTGGTGCAAACCAACCCCCTGGCCAATATCGAAGAACTGGGGTTTATTACCCGTGAGAATTTACACGAATTGGGTTTAAAAGAAAAAGTAGCCGTTTACATTCCCCATTCCTATGCTTTTTCAGGAAGGCTTATTATTGTTCCACGCTCTCAGGTAAAAATAATGGATATGAAGGGTAGTGAAGCCATGAAGTTTATTGTTACCGGCGGTGTGGCCGATGTTAATGAGAACAATCCGGGGTTTTGATTTTTTCGCTTTTTAGTTTAAATTAGAGCTTAACCTTGTGTTTTTAAACCCTTTTAGCATGAAACAATTCATTACTACCTCATTAATCTTCACTATTTCTAGCTGTTGTTTATCGCAGGAAATAAAAGTGAAAGAAGCCAATCAAAGTTTTTCCAGTGGCAGTCATAATGCCCTTCTTGTTAATATATATGAAGCTGATAAAGCCACAGTGGAAAAGGAGTGGAAAAAGCTGGTAAAAGATTTTCATCCCGAAAAAACCAACGAGAACAAAGGAGAGTATATGTTCGATAACGCTACTTTTAAGCAAATTGGAAATAATACAGTGGATGTATATTCTAAAACTGAAGAAAAAAGCGACAAATCTATTCAGCTGGTTGTGTGTTTTGATCTGGGTGGGGCATACCTTAATTCGTCAGAACATAAAGACAAATACGAGTATTTTAAGAAACTCTTGTATGATTTCGCAGTTAATACTTCGCGTGAGTCACTGAATGAAGAGTTAAAACAGGCTTCCAAATTGTTGGAAAGCACTACGGATAAGCAACATTCGCTCGAAAAGGATAATAAAGATTTGGAGGAGGAAATCGTGAGTTATAATGAAAAAATAACTAAGGATAAAGAGAAAATTGCAAAGAACAAAACGGAAATAGAAGCAAAGAAAAAGGAAGCGGAGACTGAACAGAAAGCGGTTGAAGTTATTAAGGCGAAAATACACGCAATGAAGTAACTAATTTTTGCGCTGAGGTTTACAGTTCTGAGTTTTTTTTGATTTTTTCCGGATTTGAATTTTGGCTTTTGTTGAATCATCGCTTTTATCAGCATTCGAATCCGGCTCCCTGGAACGAGCAGGTGTTGCACTGGGTATTACTGATTCAGAAAGCGCCAAACCGCCTATTACTGCTATTATTTGCACAACTTGTTTTAACTTTAGATGCCTTTTCGGTAAAAAAGTTTAAATCGGATGAAATTTTAATAGTCTGATAATCAGGTTTTTAAAAATTTACCAAATCGTTTGAATCTTTGAAATAATTTGCTTCATTTGCACAAAAAATCCGGGAGTGCAAACCATGTGGCTTTGCCCCGTTTTTTAGGAACGTTGACGTATAAAAAATTACTTATGTACTGGACACTTGAATTAGCATCCTGGCTGGAAGACGCACCTTGGCCTGCAACCAAAGACGAACTTATAGACTATGCCATTCGTTCGGGTGCGCCAATGGAAGTTATTGAAAACCTTCAGGAAATAGAGGATGAAGGTGAAGCGTATGAAACTATTGAAGAAATCTGGCCGGATTATCCTACCAAAGATGACTTCTTCTTTAATGAGGATGAGTATTAATCTTGCTTTGTTGCACAAGCACTTCAAAGGGTTCTTAACAGAACCCTTTTTTTTTAGAGAAGTGCACTCTTCCATCTATAATACCTCTGTCATGATACATTATTATTGCCGTTTATCATTTTTTATTGCGGAAAATGACAGCTTAACTTAATTTTGTGATACGCATCGTATACGAACATCCCCGTGTTAAAGCGATGCTACTACTTATTTGTATGCAGGAAGCGTGGACTACCACAGCATGGATGTGTTATGGGGATGATGGCATTCTGAAAATCAGAATACACAATAATGCTCACATACAGCTGGAAGATGTAAAAAATCATTATGTTGTAACTACCCGTTTGACAGGAGGGCGAAGAACTTGTGTGCTTGTGGATATTAGGGGAATAAACTACTCAATTAGCGCAGAGGCTCGCAACTATTCCCGTGCTCAGTGTCATACCCGAATAGCAAAGGCTTTGGTTGTAGCCTCTAATCTGCGTCGTATAGCAGGAATCATTACCAGTTTATTTGTGAAAAAGGAGTGTCCCGTGCGTTTTTTTTGTAATGAAACTGACGCTGTTCAATGGCTGAAAACATTTACTCCAACTTCTTAACGAAGCTCGGATTCATAACGGATTAAAAGGGATCAACCCTGGTAATACCAAGGTTAACGAGAAATAGTCCAAAAACCATTTAGAGTGTTGTATTGGTAAATGCCAATGGATAAACATGTTCAGGTAATAGACTGAAAGGAGAATTGACTAATATATATTTCAAAGTAGTATAATGCATTTAGTTGGGAGGTATTGCAGCCATCTAAAGTATAACCTGGGTCTAATCTTCGTAATCGTTATAGCCATTATAGCTGTAGTTATTGCCGGAACGGTTACGATACCGTATGTAAAAGTCGTCTGCTAACTGGTTCAGATAATCTTCTGTAGTTTTATTTTTACTCAATATCAGATTTAAATCGATCGTATCAATAGTTGTACTGAGTTCCTTGCTATCTTCTACAAAAACACATGACCAGCGCTCTTCTTTATTGCGTGTGTCTTCTCGTTTGTAGATATAAATTTTCCCTTTTTCTCTTTTATTTTTTACATCAATGGTTTTGTAAAAACTTAGCTTTTCTTTCTTCTCTTTCTCCTTCTTCTCAGAAGAATAAGAAGAATTGTTTTTCAAACGATTTTGTATAAAGGCTTCGCAAAACATTTGCTGGTCGGCAAACTCTTTAGGATAAAAGGCAGTTTGTTTAATTTCTTTTAAGCGTTGGTATAAAACAATCCGGTATTCATTATCGGCAGCATAGTGTTTCCAAATCGTATCGTTGGGATTGTTGCCATATTTAAGTAATTCTACGTATACCGATAATATAAGATCGTCGTCTTTTATTTTATTCAGTTTTGCAAAGAAATTTTTTACAGCTTCATCTGTTTTATAATGTGGAGCCAGTAATTCTACATAGGTAAACATCTCCGGATGATTTTTAATTACAGGAGTGTTTTTTTTTCTATCTCCCCTTTCGTGAGATTTAAGCATATTTTCGAGGTATCCGCTATAACCTTTAGGGTTATAGTTATCATTTTTCTTTTCTTCATTTTGCCCGGCATTGTAGCGTTTCAATTCATAGTTAGCTTCGGTTAGAATGTCCTGTTTGTGGGTGCTATATTCTGCCGGAGTAATTATTTTTTTCTCAGCCAGGGAGGCTAATAAATTAAAAACCGGCTTTTTGTATTCCGGAAAACGGGTTAGAGAAAATAATTTTGGAAAGAATTGTTTGCAGAGTGCAAGTGAATCATTCAGTACATAAAATACTTCCTGTACGGTATTTTCATCCCCTATCAACGGCGGTTCTAAAGCAAGCAGTTCGGTAATGGCGGCATAGGATTTTGTCGTTTTCATATATCCAAGCCCTTTTATCAGGCATAATTGCAGGTAGGAGGAATCCTGATACTGATGGTAAAATTTTTTGTAGATTTCAATCAGCCGCTCGTCATTAATATCACCTCCATTCACAAAGAGTTGGGCTTTGTCATTTTCCGAAACCCTTGCAAAGGAAGTGTCATTAAGAAAAGCTATAAAATCAGCGGCATAAGTTTTTCTAAAAGCAATTTTAGATAAGGAAATACTCGCATGGCTTTTTGTTACGGAGTCTTTGCTGCAGATGTCTTTCAGTAATTGCTTAAACCTTGGTTCAAATATGTTTTGGCCAATAATCGTATCCAGCGGCTTAAAGGTTCGGAAGAAATCTTTAGTCCAACCACTCAACCCATTTACGGTATCAGTGGTAGCCGTCAACTCATAAAAGGTTCCGTTTTTTAATATGCCTTTGTATTGTATTCCTCTGGTACTTCCGGTATCGGTTAGTAAAAACTCAAGCGTTTGTATCCCTTCGGTTTCACTTAAACTTTCACGACTCATTTTTTGTGTAGCATTATCCAGCGCCGACTTTTTAATATTCTTCCAGAACTCCGCTTTATCACGATAATCGTAATCGTTAAACTTAGTGTAATTGATTTTTACTTTTTCCTGTGTAGAGTAGGCATAATAATTACGACTTAAATCTTCAGCGTCAAAAGAGTAATCGGGGTCTTTTTTCTTTTTGTTCTTACGTAGAATTTCGTAACGTTCATTGGCTTCTTTTTCGAGTATGTTTTCAAACAAGGAACTGGTTTCGTCCTGCACGGTGAAGTAAAGGTGTTTATCCCTGATGTTTTCTATTTTGTAGATATAGCGGAAAGGAATAAGCTTAAATGAGTTAAAAAAATCTGTTGGATAATTCATACTGGTATTGCCTAAAGCGTATACCAGATAATAATGAATACCATTGATGTATATTTTGCCATAAACTTTTTGGTTTTCTTTACTGTTCTCTCCACTGAAGGTGAGTGTGGAAAGATTTTTATCGTTTTGCAGACTGAATTCATTTTTATCTTTTAAGCGGTATTCTTTCAGAAATCCTTTGGCTAATTGTTTCAATTCGAAGGTGTCTTCTTCAATATAGGATACATCATTATACACCGCGTGTGTAACTCCGTAAAAGATATTTTTTTCGCGGTCGAGAGCAGTTACAAATTCACTGGTGTTTTTGTCGGTATTATGCCTTACTTTTTCATAACGGAGTGAACGGGGAAGGTTGACTTCAAAGCCTTCGGTTTTAGGGGAAAATTTCTGGTATCCGGTTTTAGGTGGGGAAAAAACTATGGAATTGAAAAAATCCTTTCCGTCTTTGGTTTTCACATAATCCATCTTCCCTCCCAGTTTAAAGATAATTACTTCTTCATCCGATATGAAAATATTATAGCGTTGGATATCGCCCTTACGGGTTTGGTTAGTTATATCAAAGCCGGCATATCCTGAGGTTTCTTTAATTTCCTCCCGCGACAGCATCTTTCCGGGAATATACTCATAAAGCATGCTGTCGATTTTACTTACCATTTGCTGCCTGCTCAGGTTTTGCAAGGGAGCCATTGACTTAATGCGTGTAATGGTATAATAAGCTCCATTGGTCATGTCGGCATAAATTTGAAAGCCGATATAACTGTCGCGGGTAACATCAATTAACTTACCAGGGGCAACAAAGGAAAAAGCGGAGTCTTCTGCAAATTGCCTGCTGCTTATAATGGGTTTGAAGGTGCGTTCCAGTTTATCTTTAATTTTACCAGCCTTACCGGATATTTTAGGACTGACAGGTTCTACTGTATAACCTTTCTTACGTAGCAATTCAATTACACCTTTTTCTCCGGGAAGGTGGGCAGCGCCCATTCCTGCAAAAATACTCTGGGTGTGCATAATAGAATCCATAGTATGCACAAATATTTCGTTTCGGTCTTCCAGTAAAAATTTGCGGTAGTTTTCAGTACGTGAACCCAGCTTGTTAAGACTGTCAATGGCATCCAGATCGCCATTGCGGTAGGCGTCTTCCAGCCCATCATGCGACATATAACCTCTGTATGAGCTATAGTCTTCTTCATCTGTATTTTCTTTTTCATCCACATCGGGCATTTCTGCAAGCTTTCCTAAAATAACTGAGTTGCGAAAATCTTCGAGGCTGATGATTTTTTTATCCCATTTGGCTCCAGCCTGATAGATAAAGAGGTCGATATAGGTATTCTCTTCAAAATTCAATCTGGATTGAGTATTCCGGAATAACAAGGCATTGATAATTTCGGGGTCGAAAGCCAGCATAGCCTGGTATATTCTGTTGTCGGCAATGTGCAAGGCAAAAGCCTGCTCATAAAAATTGCCATACCCATATTCATATCGCGAATTTCTCCCTCCTCCCATATTGTCCAGCATATTATAGCGATCCATTTGTTCAATCCATTTAGAAGGATCCGATTCCAGTCCAACCACATCCACTTCTTTAATAGATTCGTAAAATTGATCCGATAGGTGGTAGGCAAGTTTTGAACTAACATGCATGGTACCGTATATATAGGAAGTTTTCTTCAGACCATTTCCACTAATTTTCCAGAGTAGGGCAGGGTATTTTTTTTGGGGAAAAAGAGCACCGGAAAAGCACAATAACGCAAGCAGCACATGGGTATATTTCTGTTTCACATCGATCTTATAACGCATAAAAACTTTTTTAAATGATACTATAGTGTTAAGTAAAAAGTAAAAAGCCATGCTTCGGCAGGCTCAGCAACCATAAGCCAAAAGGCTGAAATTGCGGTTAGCTATGAGTTTATTGATATTTCTATACGTCTTAATAATCTTACCATAACACTAGTATCCTGTTAGGAGAATGGCAGCAATTTACGAAGAAAAGGCTCTTTTGCCAAAATAACGGAACCCCTATGGCTGTAGCTTTAACACATTTTAACAGCTGCCCATCAATTTTTAAATTTCCTGAACTCCAGTTCCTTCCCGTCAAACACCGCATAGGTGTGGTGATTTATCCATTCACCGAGATTTATGTAACGGCTGTTCGGGCCTGGTTTTAAATCAAGTGGCAGGTGGCGGTGTCCGAATATAAAATAATCGATGTGCTGTTGTTGCAATACTTCTTTACAATAATGAAAGAGCCACTCTTTTTCTTCGCCCAGAAATTTTTCGTCTTTTTTCCCCGTAGCAATCCGACTACTACGACTGAATGTATGACCAAGTGCAAAAGAGAAATTGGGGTGCAGGCGGGCAAAAAGCCATTGACATACTTTGCTATGAAAGAATAATTTAAAGAATTTGTATTTATAATCTCCGGGTCCGAGCCCATCGCCATGTCCGATAAAAAAAATTTTCCCGCCATATTCCCGAACTATTGGATTCCGGTATAATTTGGCTCCGGTTTCTTCAGGAAGATATCCGTACATCCACATATCATGGTTGCCGGTAAATAAGTTAACAGTAATACCGGCATCGCAGAGTTCGGCTATTTTGCCCAATAAACGTACAAAACCTTTGGGTACAGTGTAGCGGTGCTCAAACCAGAAATCAAAAATATCACCCACAAGATAAATCTCTTTCGCATTGTGCCTGATTTCATCCAGCCATTGCACCACGAGTTTCTCCCTTTTTAGGCTTTCAACAGCATTGGGAACACCGAGGTGAAAATCAGAGGCAAAATAAATGTGCGTCTTCTCATCCATAGTTCTTATTCCGGAATCAGGTTTTTGGCGGCAGAAAAAGGGTTAATGGCATTTAGGTTCAGCAAAAAGCGGATGTGGTGAATAAAGGTTGTATCTATTCCGTTTGTAATCATTACATCTGTAATATTCTGCGAATTGAACAAAGGGATATATATTTCTGCTACTTGTTTGATAATACTGATGGCCATACCACCACTGTACATCAATTCAGGGTTTGTAAGCCCTTTACTTACGCCGGAGGAAGTTATATAAGTTATGTTTGTTGACCACATACCAATGTCGGTAAAAAGAAATACCGGTAGTTTAAAAAGGCGTGGCGATTTGATGTTGAGTGAAGTTAACCAGTTGTCGCTTTGGCCGAGTTTGGTAAACATCTTGAAGCTGCCATCGGTTTCGGTAAATTGTTTCGACCAAAAGCCGTTTTGCTCATTGCGACCCAGGTAAATATTATCATAGAGATAATCCTGATAACCTGTTTGTCCGCTCATTCGGAAACGGTAATCGCCACCTGGATTACCTTCTTTGAACATTTTTCCGGCAAACCAGCGGATGTCAATGGATTTTCCTTTCCGGAGGGTGATGGAGTAGTTGGCTGTAAGTCCCAGTTTGTACATGTGTTCGCCAGCCTGAATATTAACTTTTAAGGCGTAGGGATTCAATGCTCTTTTATGTTCAATGCTGTAAGTGGCATCATGTAGCAGGTAAGGTTGAAGGGTATTAAGTGTAAAGGTGGAAGCATTGTTGGCAATTGTTTCGCTGGTTTCATCCCGCCATAAAAATACGGGTCGGTATTTCAATCTTTGTTGTAAATGACTGCGCGGATGCTTTTTTCTGAAATCGATATTCAGAAATGGGCTGAGTTTGTTAAAATTAAGGTCGAAGACCCCGCTATTGTATGCAAAACGTGCAGCCTGCACTCCGAAACTGATTTGCTGAAGCATTTGCCATTTGGGAAGCAGGTTAAATTGTAGTTTGGCATAGCCGGCCACATCGTTGGTACCAAAGGCGTACATGGGGATGACTTCGTATTCTGTTTTTTTCTGAAATAAGGCATGGTTATAAAGCGCAAGGCCCAGCATGGTTTTGTTGTAGAGATTATACCCGGCTACAGGTGTCCAGAATAACTGGGTTTTATCAGGATCGTCGGGAGTGGCAATAAACTCCAGTTTCAGTGGCTCACATTTTTTAAACAAGCCACTGGTTCGTATGCTATTGTTTTTCCGGTTTATTTCGGGCATAAAACCGAAATAATCAATTTTAAATACATCAATTTCAGAAGGAGGAAAGAGTAATGTTTTTTCACCCTCAAACCCATCGTACCATACCATGCCCCTTATTTTAGCGTCTTTTATTCCGCAGAGCGCTAAAGGTCCTTTTATACTTCCGTTATTTTTAACCACCACTTCGTAATTTCCATCATCCAGTTTTTTATAACGCAGTACCTTGTAATCTAACTTCTTTGTGGTTCCAATCAGGTCGTCGAAAAACCATGATAAATTTTTTTCACTATAATATTCCAATACGCTTCGTAGATCGGCTGGTTGAGGGTGTCGGAATTTCCAACTGTCGAAATAGAACTGCATGGCTACATCAAAATCTTCTTCTCCCATATAATTCATCAGGTAGTCGAACAGTATAGCGGTTTTGGAATAAACAATAGCGCCATAATTTATCTCGGTGAAGTCTTTTGAGCTTAGCTCACAGGGTTGATCTTTGTTCTGACAGGCAGAAAAGCCATATAGGAGTTCGTACTGCGCCTTTTGTTTGAAACGGTTAAGTCCAAAGTGATGAAAAGTGCTGTCGCGACCAAGGATGGCGGCAAGGCTTGCATTCGGGTATTTGTTGCGGATGTAACGCAATTCGTTGAAGGAGTTAATGCCTTCGTCCATCCAGGCGTGTTCGCGTTCGTTGGAACCAAGCATTCCATAAAACCAATTATGACCTACTTCATGCATAATTACTGTTTCCAGCGAGAAAGCATTCTGTGTGGTTCCAATTACGGTAATGTTGGGGTATTCCATGCCCCCCCCGGCGCTTATGGTTCCGTCAACAGCAGTTACATGCCGGTATTGGTAATCGCCGTTCCACAAGGAGTAAAAGAAGGTCGCATCATTTATATAACCAATGGCATATTGCCACAAATCAATACGATCGTTTGTAAACATGGCCCAGGTGCTAACGCTACGTTTACTATAGGGTAATACCACCTCGCCTTTCAGCACATTAAAGCGTTTGTCACAAAACCAGGCAAAGTCATGTACATTGTTTTGTTTAAACCGAAGCGTTTTTAATTCATCGGAAGAGACTGGAAAAGACATATCTGCCTGATGATGATAGTTTTTCCCGAGATTCTCAATTTTCTTTTCAGTAGTTTTTACCTTGTTTTCCAGCCACTCCAGTTCTGCAGCGCCGTCAACCATATCACCCGTTGCTCCCAGAACGTAATTTGCAGGTAGTGTTATGCTAACATCGAAACTTCCATATTCTGAATAAAACTCACCCTGATTAAGGTAAGGCATTGGATGCCAGCCCTTCAGATCATAAACGGCGGGCTTTGGATACCATTGGGTAATGGTGTAGGCCTGATCCACATGACCCAATCTTGAAATTTTCCCGGAGGGTATTTTTACATGAAAGGGAGTAGAAATGGTTACCTTGTCGCCGGGTTTTAGTGGTTCATTTAAGATAAGCCTGGCAATGTCGGGGTTTTCTTTGTCATATTCCAAAAGCAATGCTTGTCCGTTGGTTCTAAAATCAAGACTATCGATATACCCCAAATCTTCTTGCTTTGCAAATTGCATTTTGGTATCGCCACCTTCTAAAAATTGCTTAGCCAAAGCCGTATGATTATTCTTATAGGCATTGGGCCAGAGGTGCATGTATAGGAAGTAGAGTGTATCGTGTGAGTTATTGATGTACTCAAAACTTTCCCTTGCACTTAGTTCATGTTTAACATCATTGAGCTTAACAACAATGGTATAATTAACCTGTTGTTGAAAATATTGTTGTGCCTGCACCACCAAGGCTTTGAACAGGATAAGCGCAATAAGTAGTGTTCTCATATAAAAATTTACCCTTCTTATATAGAAGGGTAATTTAAGCAATGTTTATTTATTTTCCGAGTAACTCGCTCACTTTGGTGTCAAGGGCTTCTCCCCTTAATCCTTTAGCAGCAACGTTGCCCTGCCGGTCTACCAGTATAGTAAAAGGTATGCCCGTAATTCCAAAAGTTTTGCAAAGGGGCGAGTTCCACCCCATCAGATCAGAAACATGATTCCAGACCAGGCCATCTTTTTCTATAGCCTTTACCCATTTGTCTTTTTCCTCATCCAATGAAACGCTGAAAATGTCAAAGCCTTTCGGGTGATATTTTTTATACATTTTCACCACATTCGGGTTTTCGGCACGACAAGGGCCACACCAACTGGCCCAGAAATCAACCAGCACTACTTTTCCTTTTAATGACGAAAGGGTCAGGGGCTGTCCGTCAGGGTTGTTTAATTTAATTTCAGGCATAGGCTGGCCCTTGGAAAAGGTCTTGTCCTGTTCCTGCTGAATGCCTAATTGCTGTTTGTAGGAGCTAATGTTTTCTTTTAGTTGTTTAGTATAAGAGCAAGAGGGGCAGCGGGCTGTTAAGGAGTCACCCACTTTTTCGTAAAGACTGAGGTTTTCTTCGATATTCACAAAATTGAAAGCAATGTAGTTGGCAATAGTTCCCGGGAACTCTTCTATTTTCCTTTTTAATACGGGTGTAAATCTGTTTATGATTTTTATGTAACTCTCCTGAGCCAGCTTATTAAGCGAATCCATTTTTAGCGAGTCCATTTTGATGCTGGCCATAGTAGCCTGGTATTCCTGTTTCAGTGAGTCAAAAGAGGTTTTAGTTTTCTCCAGTATTTGGTTAAGACTAATAAAATGTTTAGTATCTGAAGATCCTTCGGCCTGATAATTTTTGCCCAACTGTTTGGCATCGCCACTAAAGGTGATTTGTTGGGTAGAGTCCATTACCAGCATAGCAAAATTTGAAGGAGTTATGCGCAGCATGTAAAAATCCATTTGTGGGATGCGGGCATGTTGAAATTCAAAATTGCCTTCCTCATCCACTTTAGCGGAATCTATAATCGTACTTTTGCCTCTGGTCATTTGCTCCAGTACAAGTGTTTCGCCGGAGGCATTTTTCAGTTTGCCTTTCAGACTGAAAGCATTTTTTTTCTGGTTGTTGCAGGCGAACAGTAGCAGTGTTAAAGCGGGGATAATTAGTTTTCTTAAGTGTTGCATATTTAGTAGTGTTAAGTAAAAAGTAAAAAGCCATGCTTCGGCAGGCTCAGCAACCATAAGCCAAAAGGCTGAAATTGCGGTTAGCCATTAGTTTATTGATATTTCTATACGTCTTAATAATCTTACCATAACGGTAGTTTAATGTAAACGGTATCTGGGAGTGTACTTTGTTTTTGTCTTCAAATAATTAATTATCACATCAGCTAAATGATACCTCCCTCATCTTCAAATCATCACATCAGCCCATTCTTTATTTCCTGCCATCCAGGGTTTCTTTAACCAGACGACTGGCCAGTTTGGGATCGGCTTTGCCCTGACTCATTTTCATAACCTCTCCCATAAACATGCCTACCAGGTTGACTTTTCCATTGTGATATTCTGCTACTTTTTCAGGATATTTTGCTATGGCCTGGTTTACTAATTCCTGTAGCGCATCGGTATTGCTTTCCTGAATTACATTTAGTTCGCCAGCCAGTTGCAGTGGACTTTTCTCCGGATGAGTAATCATAGCAGGAAACACCTTCTGGGTAGCCATGGCATTACTGATTTTACCCTCATCGATCAATGCAATTAGTGCGGCAATCGTTTGGGGTTTTAGCATGAACTCTTCAATATCCAGTGCATTCTCATTCAGATAACCTTTAATGGCTCCCATTACCCAGTTTGCTGCGGCTTTGTAATTGGCGGTATGTAAAATGAGCTCGTTGAAATAGAGAGCAATACCTTTAAGATCCGTAAGATTACCGGCATCGTAATCGGAAAGACCCAGTTCTTTCACATAACGTTTATATAGATCGTTTGGTAAATCGGGTAATTTAGCCTTTATTTCTGCTATATATTGTTCCTTTACCATAACCGGCTGCAGGTCGGGTTCCGGAAAATAACGATAATCATTAGCGCTTTCCTTGCTCCGTAAACTAAAAGTGTTGCCTTTTATAGCATCGAAACTTCGGGTTTCCACAGGAATTTCTTCACCCTTTTCTATTGCATCAATTTGTCGTTTTATTTCAAACTCAATGGCGCGTTGCACATTACGTATAGAGTTCATGTTTTTGACCTCTACTTTTTTTCCGAAGCCCTTAGCTCCCTTCAGTCTTACCGATATATTGGCATCGCAACGCATAGAGCCTTCCTCCATATTGCCATCACAGATGTCCAGGTAGCGCACTAATTTTCGTACTTCCGTAAGGTAGGCATAGGCTTCTTCACCACTACGGATTTCGGGTTCCGACACCATTTCTAGCAAGGGTACACCGGCCCGGTTCAGGTCTATCAGCGAGTCGAAAGGATCCTGATCGTGCATGCTTTTACCGGCATCTTCCTCCAGGTGTATTCGGGTTAATCCGATCTTCTTTTCTTCTCCTTTTTCTGTTTTGATTGTAATGAATCCACCGTTACAAATGGGGGTTTTATCCTGGGTAATCTGATAACCTTTAGGCAGGTCGGCGTAAAAATAGTTTTTGCGGGCGAATTGATTTTCTTCACGGATGCTGGCGTTTACAGCGAGTCCCAATCGTACGGCGTATTCTATGGCACGTTTATTTACCCGGGGCAGGGTACCCGGATGCCCCAGACTTATTGCACTAATATGCGTGTTAGGCAAACCGCCATACTCCGCCGAATCGCTGCTGTACATTTTACTCTGTGTAAGCAACTGAATATGTACTTCCAAACCGATTACGGCTTCATAATTATCGTAAGGATTCATTAAAACGAGCTCGAAAATTGAAGGCTAAAGATAGCAAAATATTTCGGTTCGGTTTCTTGTCTTTCCCTTCAGAATCAAAGGTTTTCCTAAGTATTAAGTTACGATTATTCATTTGAGGGAATGAAATGAATAACGATAAGAAAATCAGGCCATTTGGATGAAGCAGGCTTCAGTATGCGGAGATTTCCTTATGCCGGAATTAACCCGGGCAATGCCCTTGGTTCGGAGGCATTATGCCGATGCATTACTGGAAACGGTTTTGGACTGTTTCTCGTTAGGATTGGCATTACCTGTTGCCAATGGTTAAGTCAAGTTATTATTTTTTAACAGCAATCCTGCGCTGCTTTAAAAACCGTAACTTTATCGCTTCTGCAACAACATGAGCCATCAATTTTTAGACGAACTGAATCCGGTACAGCGCGAGGCTGCCATGTGTACGGAGGGTCCCGTAATGATTATAGCCGGAGCGGGTTCCGGCAAAACCCGTGTACTCACCTATCGTATCGCCTATCTGATGGAAAAGGGAGTGGATCCTTTTCACATTCTGGCGCTTACCTTCACCAATAAAGCAGCACGTGAAATGAAATCGCGGATTGGTAAACTGGTGGGCGATAGTCAGGCCAGGGCGCTTTGGATGGGAACCTTTCACAGTATCTTTGCCAAGATACTTCGTTTCGAAGCAGAACGCTTAGGATACCCGAAAAATTTTACCATATATGACACCGACGACAGTAAGGGCTTGATTAAGGAAATTCTGAAAACCTTTAATCTGGACGATAAAGTGTATAAGCCTTCTCTGGTGCTTAATCGCATTTCTTCGGCCAAGAATAACCTCATTTCTCCGCGGCAGTATTTGAACAATAACCAGGCACGGGAAGAAGACCGTGCCTCGCAAAAACCCATGATGGGGCAAATATTTGAAGCATACAACAAACGCCTGTTTAAAGCCGGTGCCATGGACTTTGATGACCTGTTGTTTAATACCAATATATTGTTGCGCGATCATCCGGAGGTGCTTTTGAAATACCAGGATAAGTTCCGGTATATCCTTGTTGATGAGTACCAGGATACCAATTTTTCGCAGTATGTAATTGTGAAACAACTGGCAGCACGTTTCCTTAATCTTTGTGTGGTAGGCGATGATGCACAGAGTATATACGCTTTCAGGGGTGCCAACATTCAGAATATTCTCAATTTCGCTAAAGATTATCCGGATTACAGAGAATTTAAACTGGAACAAAATTACCGCAGCACACAAACTATTGTGGAGGTGGCCAATAAAGTTATATCGCACAATAAGGATCAGTTTAAAAAAAATGTCTGGACTCAGAATGATGCCGGTGAAAAAATAAAAGTTATACGTGCCAGCACCGATAACGAGGAAGGGGCAAAAGTAGCTTCGGCTATTTTTCACACTAAAATGAATCAGCAGTTACGTAATAGAGACTTTGCTATTCTATACCGCACCAATGCCCAGTCGCGGTCAATGGAAGAAGCCCTTCGGAAACTGAATATTCCTTACCGGATATACGGTGGTATTTCCTTCTATCAACGTAAGGAAGTAAAGGACCTGCTGGCTTATTATCGTTTGGCTATCAATAATCACGATGATGAATCGCTGCGGCGGATAATTAATTATCCGGCACGTGGAATAGGGCAGAGCACCCTTGATAAAATTACGGTGGCGGCAGCCGATAATGATGTGAGCATGTGGACGGTGCTGGACAACCTTCGTGACTTTAACCTTGGACTGAATGCCGGTATTACAGCTAAAATTGGTGATTTTCTCACTCTTATTAAATCCTTTTCCCATCAGCTTCCTTATAAAGATGCCTTTGAAACCGGAAATTATATTGCGGTGCATTCGGGTATACTTAAAGATTTATACAGCGATAAAACCCCTGAAGGACTAAGCCGTTATGAGAATATTCAGGAATTGCTCAACGGGATTAAGGATTTTGTTGAAAGTACACGTAGTCCTCAGGAACAAGAGCTAAAAGAAAGCATTACAGAAAATAGTGCACAAAGCCCTCAGGATTTATTTGAAGCCACAGTGCCTGAAAACAGGATCCGAACCTTAGACGAATTTATGCAGGATATTTCCCTACTTACAGATGCTGATAAGGAACAGGAAGAAGAGAAAGATGCGGATAAGGTATCGTTGATGACGATACACGCTGCCAAGGGTTTGGAATTTCCTTATGTGCATATTGTTGGCCTGGAAGAAAACCTGTTTCCGTCGCAAATGAGTTTAAACTCCCGCGCCGACCTGGAAGAAGAGCGCCGCCTGTTTTATGTAGCCCTTACGCGGGCGGAAAAAGCAGCAACACTGAGTTATGCAGGAACCCGTTACCGTTTCGGGAATTTGATATACTGTGAGCCAAGCCGTTTTATGGACGAACTCGACAGCCGCTATGTGGATTTTCCGGAGGACCAGAATGAGGCTCCGACATTTGGCCAGGATGTGTTTGGTCGTTTTCGCGATGAGTTCACTAACCCCGCTAAAAAAATAAATTTCGGAGGAAACCAGGGAGGTTTTAAAAAGAACAGCGGGAATACAAATGCCTCATCTAATTCTTCAATGGCCTCTTCCGTAAAGAAAAACCTGGTTTCACTTCAGGGCAAAAAAACACCCAATATAAGTACTCCTGTGGATATGGAAATGGTAAAAAACCTGAAGCCCGGCGACAGGGTAGAGCATGAGAAATTCGGACAGGGGAAAGTTCTGCTCATTGAAGGGGTTTTCCCTAATTTGAAAGCTTCCGTGCATTTTGGCAGTGCCGGTGAAAAACAACTCTTGTTGAAATTTGCACGCCTCAGGCTGCTTGTTTAGAATAAACGTAGCACACCTTGAATGTTTCACAACAGGTTATTAAAGGAGGATAAAACATGTCCACCTGGAACGATTAACAGCCTAATTGTTAATATTTTTAACATTTGCCTCCTTTTCAGCCAGGCTTTAGGACTACATTTGTGTATATGGCGCGAATGAATAAAAAGGAGATAAACGCCCTCATTACCTTACTCGACGATCCTGACGAAACAGTATATACTCAGGTAAAGGATCGTTTTATTTCTATTGGGTCTCCGGTAATTCCTTACCTGGAACTGGCTTGGGAAAATGCTTTCGAAATGCTCATTCAGAAGCGTATCGAGGACATTATTCATACCATACAATTCGATACGCTTAACAAGGAGTTGCTACTCTGGGCTTCCAGAGAGCAGGATGACCTTCTGAAGGGAATACTACTCATTGCCCGTTACCAGTATCCCGACCTGGATGAAGATAAAATACGCCGCCACATCCAGCAGATTACACACGATGTATGGCTGGAACTTAACGAAGAACTAACGGCACTTGAGAAAGTAAAAATTATTAATCACATTCTTTTTGAGGTGCATCAGTTTAGTGGTAATATTAGTAATTACCATGCTCCTCAAAATTCTTTCTTTAATATTGTACTTGAAAGTAAAAAAGGAAATCCGGTTTCACTGAGTATATTATACCTGCTGGTGGCTAAGGAACTTAAAGTGCCTGTTTATGGAATAAATTTGCCCGAACATTTTATTGTGGCTTATGTGGATGAAGCTATCAATCTCCTTGATCTGTCAGATAAGAACCCATCTGCTGATAATGTGCTTTTCTATATTAATCCTTTCAGTAAAGGCATAATATTTAGCCGAGGCGACATTGACCAATTTTTAAAACAACTTAATCTCCAGCCACAGCCCGTATTCTACAGACCTTGCAGTAATATTGATATAATTCGCAGGGTAATGCGCAACCTGATTTACAGTTATGAGAAACTTGGGCATGTTGAAAAGATAGAAGAACTCAAACGTTTGCTAAACAATTTGCTGAGTGCAGGTTAGTCCGATTCCCTTTTAAACTGGCACCGAGCATGCGGCCTGTATTATGGCTGTAAAATCTTCTACTTTAAGTGAAGCCCCCCCTATAAGTCCCCCATCAACATTTGGGCAGGCGAATAATTCCGCAGCATTGGACGCATTACAACTCCCCCCATATAGAATCTGACATTGTTCTGCCATGCGCTCTCCATGCAGTTGTTTTAGTTCCTTTCTGATAAATGCATGCATTTCTTCGGCCTGTTGTGGAGTAGCGGTTTCACCTGTGCCTATAGCCCACACGGGTTCGTAAGCTAAAATAAGCCGGGCAGCATGTTCAGGGCTTATGTGAGCACATACATCTGCAAGCTGGCGGGCTACTACCTGAAAATGTACGCTTTGTTTTCTTTCAGCCAATACCTCTCCTATACAATACACCGGTATCAGACCATTTCGGTATACAGCATCTAATTTAGATTTTAAGACCTCCGAATTTTCATGAAAATATTGCCTCCTTTCCGAATGCCCTACCAATACATAGGAAGCGCCAACAGAAGCAATCGCCTGTGCGGAGGTTTCACCGGTATAGGCACCCGCATCCAGTGTATGGCAATTCTGGGCTCCCGTAAAAACATCTTCTCTTCCGGTTAACAATACATTTAATTCCGATAGAAATAGAAAGGGAGGGAAAATAATTTTACAAACCTTATTGTCTGCCGGATTGTTTTTCAATACCTCCTCAACCAGACTCCTGGCCTCGGTAAGTGTTTTATTCATTTTCCAGTTTCCGGCTACTATTTTTTTTCGTGCCATTTGCCTAAGTAAGAAAGTAAAAACATAAAAGTTAAAGGGAAGTCGTCAATTCTCAGCATCTATGCGCCTGGTAGTCAAACGCTGTTCACATATAATTCTTTCAGCTCAATTCTCTCAACCTGCTACTTTCTTTTCCATCATTTCCATACTAATACCGGTATTACTATAACCGCCGTCATGATACAGATTCTGCATGGTAACCATACGGGTATAGTCGCTGAACAAGCTGATGCAATAGCTGGCACAATCCTCGGCGCTGGCATTTCCTAAAGGCGAATTCATATCGGCATAATCATAGAAATCGCCGAAGCCTTTAATGCCATTGCCCGCAGTAGTTTTGGTGGGCGATTGTGAAACCGAGTTAATCCGTACCTTTTTAGCTTTGCCATAATGGTAACCAAAACTACGGCAGATTGATTCCAGTATAGATTTTGCTTCAGCCATGTCAGTATAGAAAGGATAAGTACGCTGGGCTGCAATATAACTCAGGGCTACAACACTTCCCCATTCGGCTATTGCATCCACTTTGTAAGCCACACTAAGCATCTTATGCAGCGAAAGAGCCGAAACGTCAATGCTTTTCATGTAGAAATCATAGTTGAGCTCGGTGTAAGGAATATTCTTACGGATATTGGGACTCATACCTATACTATGCAGCAGAAAATCAATTTTTCCGCCCAATACTTCCTGCGATTTGGTAAATAATTGCGTTAATTCTTCCACATTGGTAGCATCAGCAGGAATAATTTCAGCTTTGGTAATTTCAGCCAGTTTTTTTATTTCTCCCATACGCATAGCAATAGGGGCATTGGTCAACACGATTTGTGCACCCTGTTCGTGCGCTTTTAGTGCTACTTTCCAGGCTATGGAATTTTCGTCCAAAGCCCCGGTTATTATTCCTCTTTTTCCTTTAAGCAAGTTGTTTGACATAGTCAGTGGATTAAAAAATATGAGCAAATATACATAAAATTAAAGCGCAGCCTTTTCCGTTCTTTATCCGTTCATCAGCTCTTCGGCATTCTTTAGGGCTGCGGCACTAGGTTTCCCGGTGCTCAGCATTTTGGCAATTTCCACAATACGTTCTTCTTTATTCAGTGCTTTTATTTCCGAAACAGTTTTTTCTGCTGTATCATGTTTATACACAAAAAGGTGGTTCTTTCCTTTACAAGCAATTTGTGGTAAATGTGTAATGCTGATCACTTGCATGTTTTGAGCCATCTTTTCAAGGATACCCCCCATTTTATGGGCTACATCTCCCGAAACGCCCGTGTCTATTTCATCAAAAATAATGGTAGGCAATGAGGTGAGTTCTGCAACAAGCGCCTTGATACATAACATAAGGCGCGATAGTTCGCCACCCGAGGCTACTTTGTGCAATTCTTTAAATTCGCCACCTTTATTGGCTGTAAATAAAAAAACCAGTTTGTCAGCCCCGTTGATATTAGGAAGGTCTAATGGACTACGGGTTATTTTAAATTGAGCATTAGGCATAGCCAGTGAGGCAAGCATTTCGCTGATTTTCTTTTCTATTTCCGGAATGGCCTTCTGACGTTTGGCGGAAAGTGCCGCTGCCAATTTAATTACCACGGTCGTTTTTTCTTTGCAATTTTTTTGAAGCACCATTAACTGTTCGTCAATATTATCAATAGCATTGATCTTGACTTCCAATTCATCTTTCAATGCCAATAAGGCATCTTCGTCGTTTAGCTGGTGTTTTTTAAGCAGTCGGTTTAACTGATCAATACGAGTGTTTACTTCCAGCAAACGTTCCGGATTAAATGTTATGTTCTCTTCCGTACTGTTTATTTCTCCCGCAATATCTTTCAATTCGATAATGGCGGAGCTCAGGCGCTTCTGTAATTCTTCAAAACGCACGCCGTAACGGCTGATGCTGCCCAGCAGGGTTTTAATCGTAGTAAGTTGGGTTAATATATTTTCTTCGCTTCCGTTGAGGGCAAAGAAAGCTTTATTCAGTGCCGATTTTATGGTTTCGGCATTACCAAGTGTATCTGATTCCTGTTCCAGTTGCTTAAGCTCACCAATTTTTGGAGAAACTTGTTCCAGTTCGTTAAACTGAAAACGCAGGTAGTCCAGATCCTTCTTTAGCTGCGCCTCACGGGTTTGTAAGTCCTGCAACAGCTTTTCCTTCTCTTTCCAGTTCAGAAATTCTTTTCGGTATTCCCACTTTTCATCTTTAATGCCGGCAAAGGCATCTGTAATTTCAAACTGAAAGGAAGTATCGTTAAGTAGTAAGGTTTCGTGCTGCGAGTGCACATCAATCAGCTGTTCTGCCAGTTGTTTGAGCACGGTCAGGTTAACCGGGGTATCGTTTACAAAAGCCCGTGATTTTCCTTCGGCGTTAACTTCGCGGCGTATATAGGTTTCCGGCTCGTAATCTAATTCCAGGTCGGTAAAGAAGTCCTTAAGTCTGTAAGCTTTAAGATCAAACAGGGCTTCAATTACACATTTTTTTTGCTTTTGGCGTAGTATACTGGCATCTGCCCGCTGACCAAGAATAAGGCCAAGTGCGCCAAGTAAAATAGATTTCCCCGCTCCGGTTTCCCCGGTAATTACGGTAAGGGCATCCGGAAACTGAATACTGCTCTCCTCAATCAGGGCGTAGTTCTGAATAGATAATTGTTTCAGCATAGACACTACGAATATCGCTATTTTGTGAGGTTCTTCAAATTTTCAGGGTGGAATTGTTATGAGCAATTTTTGATTTTTTTTGAACGGGTTTAAGTATAGAAAAACGGCATTTTACTACCAGCCCCTGATCCGATCGGGATAGTCTGTAATAATATTACGTAACCCTAGTTGAACCAGTTGTTTGTAATCATTCAGATGATTCACTGTCCAGGTCATGGGTGTAATATTCAGTTTTTGGAGTTCGGCAATTAGTTCTGCGTTAAAGAGAGGATATTCCGGACAATAATAATTGGGCAGGAAGCCCAATTTATTCAGATTGGTGCTTAGACCATTGTTATTCTCTACCAGAAATGAAAGTTTTAGTTGAGGGTGTTGTTTATGCAATTCCTGTAATATACGTGTATCGAATGATTGAATAATACACCGTTCAAACAAATTTAATACGGTTAGTTGAATACCGACTAACTGAACGAATTCGGCTGGTGCAGGCTGAAAAATCCCATCCTTTCCCTCTTCTGTTTTAAGCTCAATAGTATAGAGCATTGGAGGAATAGCTTTTACATGACAATACCGGTCAATGCTCTGTATCACTTCACTGAACAGAGGCTTATATGCGGGCTGTTTTTTCTGAAATGGGAAATCCGGATGCCCACGTTTGCCACAGTCAAAAGTTTTAATCTCCCGATAATCCATCTGGTACAGATTGTACTTATTTGCCGAATTGGTTTCAATTGCTGTACCATCCGGACGACTACAAAATAGCTCGTTCATCCAGGCTTCGTGCGATACCACCAACTGCTTGTCTTTAGAAATAATCACATCCATTTCCAGGGCATCTACCCCCAGTTTTACGGCTTCCAAAAAAGCATTGAGGGTATTTTCCGGATAAAGTCCCCTTGCACCACGGTGCCCGTGAATAAGTATTTTTTTCTGCTCCAGCATTGTCTAAATATACAAAACTAAATTCCATATAAAACGGGTATCGGGTTTTGTTCGTCAGTGAAATAAAATAATTGGGTTAATTGGTAAAATATTTGTCAATTACTCCCTTCTTATACGACTTCTATGCTACTGTACTTACACCGTTTCCTACCAGGCAGTTGTAGGCATTAACGCCTCATATAAGGCTTTGTGTATTTTTCCGCGTATACCGCTTTTAGCTAATTTGTTTTTATCTGTGTCAGGATAAACCCGGTTAGAGAGAAAAACATATACTAAGCCATTGGCCGGATCGGCCCAGGTAAAGGTGCCTGTAAAGCCACTATGACCAAAGCTTTGAAGAGAGCATTCGCGGGTTACTGGGCTTTCTTTTTTTTCGTCTGGCTCTGGTTTATCAAAACACAAGCCTCTTCTGTTGGATGGGCAGTATACACAATTTTGAGTGAATTTTTTCACTACTTCCGGATTCAGGAACAGTTGTCCGCCATACGAACCTTTATTGAGTAGCATATACATCAGTATGGCCAGGTCGGAAGCATTGCCAAACAACCCCGCGTGCCCTGCCACGCCGCCCATTAGTGCAGCAGCGGGGTCGTGCACATCGCCCTGAACCACTTGTTTTCGGAATTTGGTGTCGTTTTCTGTAGGCACAAGCCGGTTTAGATTAAAATAATTCCGTGGTTTGTAACATAAGGAATTGAGTCCCATTGGGGTATAAAATGTTTTTTGTACAAATTCATCCATTGAACTGCCGGTTATGTTTTCTACCATTTTTTTTACAAAGAAGTAGCCCAGATCGCTGTACACATATTCACCCCTTTTTTCAAGCTTGCTTTCAATAATACTATTGTAAATACTATCGCTGTAACCTTTCCGTATATATAGATTTTCTGCTACCCGTGTTGGAAAGTCATTGTTTGGTTGCTGGCTGTAATATCCCTCTTTGTATTCATTATTCCGGGTAAGCGTACGCAGGTAAAACGGAAGAAAGGGCTGTAGTCCGGCCTGATGGCTCAGCATATCTTTCAAAATAATTTCTGCCTTATTACTGCCTTTCAGTTCGGGCAGGTATTCTTCCAGTTTATGATTTACATTAATTTTTCCCTGACCGTCCAGGTACATCAATGCCAACGAAGAGGCTGCTATTTTTGTAACAGACGCCAGATCATACACCGATTCGCTGGTAACAGCCTGATTTCCCAAATAGGTATATTTTCCAAAACATTTCTCGTAAAATATTTTTCCGTCTTTTAAAGCTACAATCTGGCAGCCCGGATAACATTCATCTTTAATACCCTGCAAGGCAATGCTGTCGATAAGCGCTAATTTTTTTGTGTCAATGCCCATTAATTCGGGTAGGGTATATTGCACCCGGATGGTTTCTTTTAGCGAAATACCGGTACCGGCTTTATATATTCCGGCACTTACCGGTAATTGCCCTGTTATGGGAATAGCTCCGACAATAGCTTCAACGGAGGCCTTTTGGCTAAAACGATTGTATTCATAGGCCTGCAGAACGGCCTGGTAATTTTCAAGCCCCTGTAATTTGCCCAATAAATAAGGATTGGAGAAGAAAGTAATAATAGCCTTGTTTTGTGCGCCCAATAAGCGGATGAATTCGGCATTTTCTATACTGAGCCCAAAATTGCCGGCGGGTTTATAACTGGTTTTATTAACATGAACAAGCACAAGTTGATAGTGTTTGAGTTTACTCAGCAGGCTGTCGCGGTCTTTCTGTTTGGCATCGTGGGCCAGGCCAAAGTGCGCTGTTTTAATATATTTTCCAATATACGCGCTAAAAATGGTAGGAGCCTCATCGCCAATGGATACTTCAGCTATGCTTAAAGTATCTGTACGTTTTAGTGGCAGAATAGCGTTAGTGTTTTGAAGTAATGTAATGGAAGCCTCTGCCAGTTGGGTATTCAGCATGTCGGACTGAACGGTGTTCAAATCATTGTAAAGGTTTTTGGTATGTGTATGTTGTTTTTTGTCTAGCCCACACCAGTATTTTGCCTTCAGTATTTTTTTTACGTGCTCATCTATCTCTTCCTGTGTTATTTCGCCTCTGCTAATAGCGGCTTTTATTTCCTCAATGGCTTTTGGTACGTTTTCAGAAAAAAGCAGCATGTCATTTCCTGCCAACAAGGCTTTCATATCTACCAGTCCCGGTGCATTATACTTACTTGCCCCTTTCATATTCAAGGCATCGGTAAATATTAAGCCTTTGTAAGCCAGTTTTTCTTTCAACAAATCAGTCACTACCTTTCGGGAAAGTGTGGAGGCCTGATTCTGCGTAGTATCGTAGGCCGGGATATTGAGGTGAGCCACCATAATACTGGAAAGGTTGCGTTCGAAGAGGTATTTGAAAGGGTAAAGCTCCAGGCTGTCTAAACGTTCTGCACTATGTGTTATGGTAGGCAGGGTTTTATGCGAATCACTGTCAGTATCACCGTGTCCGGGAAAATGCTTGCCGTTGGCCATCACACCATTGTCCTGCATACCGGCCATATACATATAAGCTTTACGCGCCACGGCATATTTGTCTTCTCCGAAGGAACGAACAGAAATAACGGGGTTTTCGGGGTTATTATTAACATCAGCCACCGGGGCAAAGTTTACATGCAGCCCCATGCGTTTACATTCTCCTGCTATTTGTTTACCCATTTCATAAATCAGCGAGTCATTACGAATGGCACCTAAGGTCATTTGCCGGGGATATTGGGGCACACTATCCAGGCGCATGGCCAGTCCCCATTCGCCGTCAATGGCCATCAGTAACCTGGTTTTTGCCAGGGTTTGGTAATAATTACAGAGCTTTGCCTGTCGAACAGGCCCACCCTGCATAAAAATCAGGCCACCAATGTTATATTTCTGAATCAATTCCCTTGTTTCACGTACATGTTTCATGTCTTTGTTAGAGTAAGCAGCTACCATGAACAATTGTCCGATGCGCTCGTCCGGGCTTAAAGAAGCAAATATGGAATCAGCCCATTTGCTTTCTACTTCCCAAAAAGGCGTCCGCTGTTTTTTTTCTTCCTGGGCATTAAGTAGCTGGTTAAAAAAAAGCGAGGAAATATAAAGGCTGTATAAAAGAAATATTCTCATAAAAGGCTTATCAAGGGCAATACCCTATAAAAATAGACAGACCTTAACCTAAAAAAACGTGCCGGATTTTTTATTATTAACAGAATGGTTTTGAAAGCGACTTCGGGGCTCTTGGGTTATGAAAGAATAATTTGTAAGACCGCAGAAAAAACCTTAATATTGCAGTCCTTTTTCAAGCCTCTGTTTACATGGTGTAAAGAATGCCTGAAAAATATTACTAAGAAATAAAAATTTTAGGTCATGAGTTTGTTACTTGAATTTGCTAACCAGCAATTGAATCCCGGAGCCAATCACCCGTCCTTTAAAGCCGGCGATACTATTACCGTTCATTACAAAATTAAAGAGGGTGATAAAGAGCGCGTGCAGCAATTTACAGGCGTGGTTATTATGCGTAAAAACCATCCCTCCACAGCTTCATTTACTGTACGTAAAATATCTAATGGAGTGGGTGTAGAGCGTATTTTTCCTGTTGTATCTCCTTACATCGATAAAATAGATGTTAATAAAGTAGGCGTTGTTCGTCGCGCTAAATTGTTTTATCTGCGTGAGCGTTCCGGAAAATCGGCTCGTATCCGTGAAAAAATTGCAAATAAAGACACAGAATAATATAGTCAAAAATTCATAAAAAAACCACGCTATTGGCGTGGTTTTTTTATGCTCCGGCGTGTAGGTTCCTGAATAATACCGTTTGCACTAATATAATGGTCCAATTCCGTTTCACTTCATTGCACCATAACATTAATAGCAGCGGCATTTACCACTGTAAATATTTTATTTGGATTGTATCAAATAAAATATAACATTGGTATAACCCGATTATGGGGCAAATACCGATGGATAAATATGTTTACAATCTACTGAAAGGAGAATTGGACTGGACATGCATATTATTTCCAAACGGTATTACGCTGAGGGTAATTAGGTTTACCCCCCCCCCTTTTTTTGACTTGAAAAATTTTAACTTATTTGTTATGGCTTTTCACTTTTAACTTCTCTTTCACTTTCAAAGCTTTTTCCCGCGCTGCTTTCATGTCTTCATCCACTACGGTTACATGCCCCATTTTACGGTAGGGTTTAGTAATGAGCTTACCATACAAATGAATATTTACTCCGCTTAATTTTAAAACATCTTCCAGTCCCTCATAACGGGCTGCACCTTCATGACCTTTTTCTCCTAAAAGATTTACCATAATACCGGGCATCACAACAGCAGTATCGCCAAGTGGCAGATTCAAAATAGCCCGGATATGCTGTTCAAATTGCGAGGTTTTATTTCCCTCAATGGTTTGGTGCCCGCTGTTGTGCGGGCGCGGGGCTACTTCATTTACCAGTACTTTACCGTTGCGGGTTAAAAACAATTCCACAGCCAGCAAACCCACTATTCCCATCTTTTCGGCCACCTCTGCCGCTATCCGATAAGCTTCTTTTTCTACACTTTTTTTGATATTGGCCGGCGAAAACAGGAATTCTACCAAATTGGCTTCCGTATTAAACTCGCATTCTACCACCGGGAAACATTTCATCTCGCCGTCAGCATTGCGCGCTACAATTACAGAAATTTCCTTTTCAAAATCCACCAGCATTTCCAATACACTGGGAGCATCAAAAGCCTTATCCAGCTTATCTGCACTGTTTAAACGGATTACCCCTTTCCCATCGTAGCCGCCTTTGCGCAATTTTTGAAAGAAGGGAAAATACCCGGCGTATTTGGCTATTTGCGCTTTATCTTCCACCAGAAAAAAATCAGGAGTGGGGATATCGTTGCGCTGGTAAAACATCTTTTGAGCCCCTTTATCCTGTATCAGCTCAATAAGGTGCGGTTGAGGGTATACTTTTTTACCTTCTTTTTCCAGTTTTTTTAGGGCTTCGGTATTTACATGCTCTATTTCAATCGTAATTACATCGCAATTCCGCCCGAATTTATACACGGTGTCAAAATCCGTTAGTTGTCCTTTTGTAAATTCATGGGCAATATCCTTACACGGCGCGTTGGCATCGGGGTCGAGAATGGTAATATGAAGGTTGTAATTAATAGCGCTTTGTATCAGCATGCGGCCCAACTGACCGCCTCCCAGAATGCCAATACGAAGCCGGGAAGGTTGAAAAGATTCCATGCGCAAATTTACAGTTATTTTTAGGAATTAATACCGATTGGAACAAGGCATCAGACCAATTTTATCTTCAGCCGATTGGCTTCAAGGCATTTACCTATAGGCATATACGCAATAGTAATGCTCGAAACAGTTTATGGACTGTTTATCGTTTACATTGGTATTATTGGGAAGGCGCTCATCAGACGTTTAAAAACAATAGTTCTTGTCAATTGTGTCGTAAATACTTACATTTGCTTGCCTCTAACCGGAAACATGCGCTTAGTGAAGCTGAACGATAAATTTTTCAGGCCTTTTATCGGTCAGGAAAAGATACAAGAAGCTATTCACAGGCTTGCTGATAGCCTCAATGAGGATTTGAAAGGGACAAACCCTATGTTTCTGGTGGTGCTAAATGGTTCTTTTATGTTTGCTTCGGATTTATTGAAGGAACTGAACCTGCTGCCGGAAATAGCGTTCATTAAAATAAGTTCTTATGCAGGCACAGTTAGCACGGGTGAAGTAAAGGAATTGATGGGGCTGAATGATGATGTAAAAGGTCGTGAACTGGTGATATTGGAAGATATAATTGATACCGGCACAACAGTGGAAAGCTTATACAGGATGTTGAAGGAAAAGGGTGCAAAGAAAATCAAAATAGTTAGTCTACTGTTTAAACCGGAAGCTTATAAGAAAAATATTCCTGTTGATTATGCGGGTATTTGTATACCCAATGATTTTGTGGTGGGCTATGGGCTTGATTACAATGGATTGGGCAGAAACCTGAAAGAAATTTATGTAGTAACGGAAAACTAAAACTTAAATAACCTACAACACCATGCTGAACCTTGTTTTATTTGGACCTCCCGGTGCCGGAAAAGGAACCCAGGCGCAGAAGCTAATCGAAAAATATGGCTTAATCCACCTATCTACCGGCGATTTGTTACGTTCGGAAATAGCCAGAGGCACTCACTTGGGAATTCAGGCCAAAGCCATTATGGACAGGGGCGATTTGGTAAGTGATGATATTGTTATTGGGATGATCGGATCCAGGATTGATACGCAACCAGATGCGAAAGGATTTATATTTGACGGATTCCCGCGTACCACCGCACAGGCCGAGGCTTTAGACGCATTGTTGGCAAAGAACAAAACTGGTATAAGCATGATGCTGGCACTGGAAGTCGGCAATACCGAACTTATTCAACGCCTGTTGTTACGTGGCAAGGAATCGGGTAGGGCCGACGATCAGAATGAAGATATTATTAGGAACCGCATTAACGAATACAACAACAAAACAGCACCACTTAAACAATATTATTCCCGCCAGGGAAAATTCCATTCGGTTTATGGTATTGGAAGCATTGAGCAGATATTTGAGTTGCTTTGCGCAACTATAGACAATAAAACCAAGGGGCCTCAGGAACCGGTAAATGATGGTACGGTTACAGTGGCCGACATTAGTTTTGAAGAGGAGCCCGCCATGAAACAAACCGAAGCTGAAGTAGCGCAGACCACCGAAGATAAACCGGAATACAAGATTGCAAAGGTGAAGAAAGCTGCGGTAAAACCCGTAGCGAAAAAGAAAGCCAAAGTCCCGGCAAAACCTGTTGTGAAGGAGAAGACTAAGGCTGCTCCGAAAAAGACTGCGAAGAAAAGTGTTAAAAAAGCCAAGGTCAGTCCGAAAAAGACAATTAAGAAAGCTGTTAAAAAAGCAAGTGCTAAAAAGGTGGTGAAGAAAGTAGCTAAAAAAGTAGCCCCTAAAAAGGCAGTGAAGAAGGTGGTTAAAAAAGTAGCTAAAAAAGTGACCCCTAAAAAGGCAGTAAAGAAAGCCGCAAAAAAGATAGTGAAGAGAGTGGCGAAAAAGTCAGAAAAAAAGGTGGCAAGAAAAACCAACCCTAAAAAAACTATTCCTAAAAAAACAACTACCCGAAAAGCTGTTAAAAAAACTGCTCCTAAAAAATCCATTAAAAAAGTGGCAAAGAAAGGGATACCTAAGAAAGCGATTAAAAAGGCGGTCAGGAAAAAGAAGAAATAAGCAATAGGTTCTACCCCCTTATGAAAAGCACAAAGCATTGGCCATGGGTCAGCTTTGTGTTTTTTGCTTTTAGTGTTATGGTAAGATTATTAAGACGTATAGAAATATCAATAAACTCATGGCTAACCACGATTTCAGCCTTTTGGCTTATGGCTTTTTACTTTTTACTTAACATTAGTACTTATGGGTGCGTCTGTATCAGGTATGTTGCAGGTTGCACATTGTATGTTGTTTGCAGGTGAAGGGTTGCATTTAATAGTTGCGGAATATGGATTATCCAAATAATGTATAAAATACAAGAGATACCCTGCAAAACACAGTGTAGAGGATACATGGTATTTTGTATCCCATGTCTTGCATCTCCTGTCTTAGGTCTAATTCTTGTGTCTAATATCTCCCATCTAATTTGTACTTTTGCGGCATGGATTCAAATTTTGTTGATTACGTTAAAATATGTTGCCGAAGCGGAAAGGGAGGGGCAGGGTCGGTGCATTTGCACCGCGATAAGAACACCCGTTTTGGTGGCCCTGATGGGGGGGATGGTGGAAGAGGCGGTCATGTAATACTGCGTGGCAACAAGCAAATGTGGACTTTATTGCATTTGAAATACCGTAAACATGTAATTGCTGAGGCCGGCGGCAATGGTTCGAGTGCCAAATGTACTGGCAAACAGGGAAAGGATGAAATATTGGATGTGCCTTTAGGTACGATTGCCCGCGATTTTGAAACGGGTGAGGTAGCCTGTGAAATAACGGAAGAAGGACAGGAATTTATTTTGGTTCCAGGAGGGCGTGGAGGAATGGGGAATCACCATTTTAAAAGCGCTACCATGCAAACTCCCCGTTTTGCACAACCTGGTGAGCCCGGACGTGATGAATGGAAGGTACTGGAATTGAAAGTACTGGCCGATGTGGGCTTGGTGGGATTTCCAAATGCCGGAAAATCAACTCTTTTATCGGTAGTATCGGCAGCAAAACCCGAAATTGCTAATTATCCCTTTACTACCCTGGTACCCAATCTGGGTATTGTAAAGTACCGCGATTATAAATCTTTTGTAATGGCCGACATCCCCGGAATTATTGAGGGGGCTCATGAGGGAAGAGGGTTGGGACTAAGGTTTTTGCGGCACATTGAAAGAAACTCCACCCTGCTTTTTCTGGTAAGCGCGGATGCTGATGATATAGTAGATGAATATAAAATATTGCTGAATGAACTGAAACAATATAATCCGGAGTTATTGGATAAAAAGCGGGTGCTGGGTATTTCCAAAGCCGATTTAATTGATGATGAACTGGAAGAAGAATTAAGCAAAGAGATCAACAAGCGCCTGAAAGGAAAGAATAAACTACCTTACCTTTTCTTTTCTTCGCAAACCGGTAAAGGTTTACAAGCCCTGAAAGATTTGCTCTGGCAGCAAATGAATGGATGATCAGGGGGCTTCTGAACATCTGACTAGATTAGTCATTTTTAATACGTCTTTCGGAATTAGACCAAATCTCTTTAATTTAAAGGAATATTATCAACCCTTTAATAAAGAAATTATGAATAACATTGTCAATCTTGCTTTTAAAGGTGGCGGAGTGCTGGGTATTGCCTATGCCGGAGCCATAGAGGTTCTTGAAGAAAAACAAATGCTGCAACAGGTGCAGCGTGTAGCAGGTACTTCAGCGGGCGCTATTACTGCGGCTCTGCTCAGCCTGCGTTATAATGCCGCTGAAATATTGCAGATTGTACAGTCTACCGACTTTAAATCTTTTGAAGACGGCTGGAACCCTTTGCGTGTGACCACTAAATATGGTCTGTACGAAGGCAATACGTTTCTGAGCTGGATCAGACAACGTATTACCAATAAGGGGCTGAGCGAAACGGCTACCTTCGCCGATTTTAAAAATGCCGGTATGCGCGATTTGCATGTGTACGCTACCGACCTGAATTCGCAGGGATTAAAGGAATTTTCTTTTGAACAAACTCCGAATGTGATTGTTGCCGAGGCTGTTCGTTCTTCTATGTCTATTCCTCTTTTCTTCGAGGCCTGGACTTTTTCCAACAATAATCCGGATAACCATATTTATGTAGATGGGGGTATGGTGTATAATTTCCCGATTACGGCTTTCGATAATGGAAATCCCAATCCGCAAACTTTAGGCTTTTTTCTACAAAACCTGAGTGGAACCCAAACAAACACGGGGCTTACTTATGACCATTTATTGAAATATGTAAGCGATCTGTTCGATACGATGCTCGATGCCCAGTCTATTGATTTCAATCAGAATGCGGAAGAGAAGGAGCGTACGGTGGTGATTGATAACCTGGGTATTTCGGCTACCAATTTCGGATTAACCGATCAGCAGAAACAGGATTTGTATAACTCCGGAAAAAAATATACGACAGCGTATCTGGCTAAGCTTGCTCCGGCAGCAGTGGCTTCTTAATAAGGCTTTTTTGAAAACAGGCAGTGTGCTTCTCTGTTAATGGAGTGAGCCGCTGCCTGTTTCTTTTAGTTTCTTTTTCGAGCGGAACCTGTATATCCAGATGCCGCTGAGGGCGACAAGCAATATACCTGCGGACACTATATTGGTAATGCCCCGTTTTGAATTAAAGAAATCGTAATCGTGCAGGCGGGCTACCCACATGCCAAAGCTGCGGTTGTCGTCTATGTCTTCTATAATTTCGCCGGTCCGGTAGTCGAGGTATATGTGGCTGTGCAGGGCATTGTCGAAGCGTACTTCATAGGCGGGTTTTTTTTCTTTGGCTTTTCGTGGCGCGTATTCCTTTAATAAGGTACAGGATTTAACGGCGGGTTGTTCCTGTACGTATTGCAGGGCTATAGCCGAAGCCAGTTGGGGGCTGAGCGGCGAAACGAGTTCGCCGGTATAAGCATCCAGCAGGTATTTGTCTATTGTGGTAGTTACCACATAGAACAAGCGGTTGTTATCTGCCCGAAGGTTAATGTCTTTGTATTTATTTTTCTTTCCGCTAATGGAATCAATTTTAGTGGTAATGGCATTTACAGAAACGAGTTCGCTTTGCAGAACAAAATCAGCAGGTTGTTTTTTCTTTTTATAACCCTCGGGCCAGAACCACTTTTGGTTGGCTCTGAAAAAGCCGGTGAGGGTAGAAAGCAGAAGCAGGGGAACAACGATAATGGCAATGGTTCGGTGTATGCGGTATTTGAGGGCGGCTTTCATAAATAGTCAGTACAAAGTGTGTTAATTAAAATTTGTGGGTAAAGCCGGCTGAGAACATGCGGGGAGCAATGGGGTTTACGCTGTTGTCGTCGTGTACGTTATAGCTGAGGGCGTTGGTGATGTTGGTGAGTTTTACCCGCAGGGAAGTTTTATTGAGGGTGTACCCCAGGCTGGTTTCTATGTTGGCGTATGCGGGCAGGGGAATGAGTTTGTAGGCATCGTTCTGAACGGTAATGCGGGTAGAGCGTCCGGCCATGCGATCGCCGATATACAATACGCCGGCGCCGGCATTTAATCCTTTCAGGCACTTGATGTCGCAATTGGAGAAGGTGTAATATATACTGGTATTGGCGGTGTGGTTGGGGTTATAACGCAGTTTACTGCCTTCTATATAAGTATTGCTTTTGGTATACCGGGTGTCGTTATAGCTGTATCCGGCTATGAGTGAAAAGCCTTTCCATTCGCGGCTCATGATGTCGAGCTCGGCTCCTTTGCTGGTTATTTCGCCGGCCAGTTCTTTTATGTTGCTGTTGGTGTTGCCGTTTTCGAGGCTTACCTGGGCCAGGTTGCTGTTTTTAATCTGATATACGGTGAGGTTGACGGAGAGCAGGTCCTGAAACAAGTCGTTTTTTATACCGGCTTCGTACTGGTTGGTAAGGGAAGGGGGCAGGGCTTTACCGTTAATGTCTACCCCGGTATTGGGTGTAAAGGAATTGGAGTAGCTGGCAAACAGTGCGGTGGTTTTAAGTGGCTGGTACACGAGGCCTAAGCGGGGGCTAACGGCATTGTCGAACTGGCGGGTACTGAGCATGCTTTGGTTGTTGTAGGTATAGGCATCGCTAAAGGTTTCGAGGTAGGAGAAACGTACACCGGCGAGTAATTTTATTTTTTCTGTCAGGGCCACCAGATCCTGCACATATACTCCGCTGCGGCGAATGGGGCTGGAGGTACGTGTTTTACGACTTAATTCGGGAATGTCGTTACGTTGTTTGTATTTATCAAGGTCAAATACATTGATGGAGTCGTATTTATTGAGGGCATTATAGGCGAAGGTGAGGGTGTTGTATTTATCTGCATCGGCTCCGAGCAGGAAGGTGTGTTTAATGGCGCCTGTGTTAAAATTCCCGATAAGGTCGAGCTGGGCAATGTAGTATTCTTCGTTTACTTGTGTACGTTGCAGGCCGCGCACCCAATTGCCGTTTTCTTTAATAAACTGGCTGTTGCCGTTGGGTCGCTGGCTGGCAAATAAATCGCTGTTGAGGGCCTGATAAGCGCTTACCTGCCGTATTTGCCACGATTTGTTCAGGCGGTGGGTAATGGTTAAGGTTGTGCTCTTTTGTTCTGTTTTATAATAGCCCCAGTTT
>JACCDG010080224.1_pt1 | contig 39725 bp, 29 predicted proteins | sample 7442471 | NCBI WGS metagenome assembly JACCDG01 (sample SAMN15323444, study PRJNA562643) | freshwater metagenome | isolation source: river surface water | place: USA:Blue River Watershed | collected 2017-08-17 | reverse complement strand
TTGAGTGGTGCCCAGGAGAGGACTCGAACCTCCACAGTGTTGCCACCGCTAGGACCTGAACCTAGTGCGTCTACCAATTCCGCCACCTGGGCCTGTATAATCCCTGAAGAGCGCTGCCTCCAGAGAAGCAGCGCATTATAAAGAGGACATTTATTTTGTCAATTGAAAAAACCAAAAAATACAAAAAACCGAATACCCCCGCAAAAAGCAGCATCCGCAGTCTTGATCCGTTTCTTGAGCGTGAAAAGGCAAATTACGCCAATCCTCTTCCTAGTCGTGAATTCGTTATTGAGCAGGTATCTCAGCATGGGCCTTTGCCAGCCGAGTCGCTGAGTACCTTGCTGGATATCCGGGAAGAAGAGCAGGATGTTTTTGGTCGCCGTTTGCGTGCGATGGTGCGCGATGGTGAAATCATGTTTGATCGCAAGGGCCAGATTTGCGTCGCACAGAAGCTGGATTTGATTAAAGGCCGGGTGCAAGGGCATCCGGACGGATTTGGTTTTCTGATCCCTGACGATGGCAGTCCGGATATGTTTCTGGGGCCGCGTGAAATGCATCAGGTGCTGCACGGCGACCGGGTGCTGGTGCGTGAAGTGGGCAAGGACTTCAAGGGGCGTCGTGAGGCGAAGATTGTTGAGGTTCTGGAGCACGTCAATCAGCGTCTTGTGGGCCGATTGTTTAGTGAGCATGGCGTGTTGTTTGTGGTGGCGGAAGACAAACGTGTCAGCCAGGATGTGTTGGTTGCTCCGGGTCAAAGCATGGGCGCCAAAGACGGACAGGTAGTGATTGTCGAAATCCTGACTCAGCCGAACAAGAATAGCCAGCCGGTGGCGCGGGTTATCGAAGTGCTCGGCAATTATGCTGATCCGGGCATGGAAATCGAAATTGCGTTGCGTAAGCATGCCTTGCCCTTTGTTTTCTCGCATGCAGCGGAAGATCTCGCCAGGAAAACGCCAAAAAAAGTGCGCAAGGCTGACTGGAAACCGGAAGATGGGCTGAAACGTGAGGATGTGCGAGACCTGCCGCTGGTAACCATTGATGGCGAAACTGCGCGTGACTTTGATGATGCGGTTTATTGCGAGAAGCAGGGAAAAGGATATCGCCTGTTGGTGGCCATTGCCGATGTGAGTTATTACGTTCGGCAAAGCGATGGTCTGGATATTGATGCGCGCGATCGCGGCAATTCGGTATATTTCCCGCGGCGCGTGATCCCCATGTTGCCCGAGGCGCTGTCAAACGGTATTTGTTCGCTGAACCCGGATGTTGAACGACTGTGCATGGTGTGTGACATGGATATCAATAGCCAGGGAAGAGTCAAGAAATACCGTTTCTATCCGGCTGTGATGCGTTCGCATGCGCGCTTTACCTACACGAAAGTGTGGGCCATGTTGCAGGATAAAAATGGCGCAGATGCCAGGGAATACGCGGCCTTGCTGCCACAGGTTGAGCGCCTGTACGAGTTGTATCACGTGTTGCGTGCGGCTCGCGAGAAGCGGGGGGCGATTGATTTCGAGAGCACCGAAACGCAGATGATTTTTAACGATCAGGGCAAGATTGAAAAAATCGTGCCGGTGGTGCGTAACAATGCACACAAGCTGATCGAAGAGTGCATGCTGGCGGCCAATGTTTGCGCATCGGATTTTCTGGCGCAGCATAAACACCCGACACTGTATCGGGTACATGAAGGTCCTACCCCCGAAAAACTGGAAAACTTGCGCGCCTTGCTGCGTGAATTTGCGCTGACCTTGCCCGGTGGCGAAGAGCCGCACGCCAAGGACTATGCGCAGTTGCTGGAAAAGGTCAAGGGTCGTGCCGAGGCTCCACTGCTGCAGACGGCTATGTTGCGTTCGTTGCAGCAGGCGGTATACAGCCCTGACAATGTCGGCCATTTCGGCTTGGCCTATGAAGGTTATGCGCACTTTACTTCGCCCATCCGGCGATATCCCGATCTGCTGGTGCATCGGGCGATCAAGGCGGTGCTGCGTGGAGAAAAATACAGGCCGGGGGCCAAGTGGCCGCAGTTGGGTGAACACTGCTCAATGACCGAGCGACGTGCCGACGAGGCCACGCGTGACGTGCAGAACTGGCTGAAGTGCTTCTATATGCGTGACAGGATCGGTGAGGTGTTCGACGGTAGTGTCAGCGCAGTTACCAGTTTTGGCATGTTTGTGTTGCTGGACGATGCTTATGTCGAAGGCTTGGTGCACATCACCGAGCTGGGGCAGGATTATTTTCATTACGACGCCGCGTTGCATTCATTGAGTGGTGAGCGCAGTGGCGTGCGTTATCGCTTGGGTGATCGGGTACGGGTGAAGGTGATGCGGGTCGATCTGGAAAGCAGCAAAATCGATTTCGCGCTGGAAAACCCTGTGGCGGCTGCCCCGGATACCGCGCGTGGCAAGCCGCGTGGCAAACAACGACGCAAGTAATATCAACAAATGGCGGGGATACCCATGTGGGTGGTATGTGGATAACCCCGCCACATGATTGATGTGATGCTTGTTTTTGCCCTTGCCTAAAATTTGATCGATTGCCGGAAACCCGCATTGGAACTTGGTTTTGACTGTTTTGGCTGAGCGGGTTTAGCAGGCTGGTCGAGTATGCCGAGATGGGCGAATCGGCGGACACAGGAAATGGGAAAAACAAAAAACGGACACCAAGGTGTCCGTTTTTTGTTTGATGCTGGCGTCCCCACGGGGATTCGAACCCCGGTTACCGCCGTGAAAGGGCGATGTCCTAGGCCTCTAGACGATGGGGACCTAGTGTTCTTGGTGGAGGTAAGCGGGATCGAACCGCTGACCTCTTGCATGCCATGCAAGCGCTCTCCCAGCTGAGCTATACCCCCGAAGAGCTGCGCATTATATTTGCACTGATGCAATTTGTAAATGGTTTTGTGTTCTTTTTTGCAATCGATGTCGAGCTGGTACTACGGGTATAATTCGCCCCTTTAAATATGAAAAGCGGCATAGTCAGCGTGGATTCCCTGCTTTATTGCTCAGAAAAAGTCGCCCCGTTTGGCAGTAGTAATTATTACGCCTTGTTGTGGCAAGCGCCAAAAACCCGCGCACGGGTGTTGGCGGTGCTGGCTTTGCGGCAGGAATTGCTGGATATTCCGGCCCGCGTGAGCGATGGCCAGCTGGCATTGACCAAACTTAACTGGTGGCGGGAAGAGCTGGCCCGTGCTGCGCGTGGTGTGGCGCAACACCCGGTCAGCAATGGCTTGCAGCCACTTCTGGGGGGATCCTTGTTGTCCCTGGCTGAGTTAACGTCGATGTGTGATGGCATTGAGATGTTGCTGCATACCGGGCGCTTGCACGATGAAGCCGCATTGCTGGCATTTTGTCGCCTGACCGGTGGGTTGCCATGGCAACTGACAGCACGTATTGCTGCTCCAGGAGACGTATCTGGGCTGGCATATGCCGAACAGGTCGGTGTGGGCCTGCAATTGCTGGACGCAATGCAAAACCTTGTTGCCGAAGCGCAGCGAGGCATGATTCTCGCGCCAACCTCAATGTTGGAGCGACACGGTTTACCCGTTGAACGATTGGCGAGTGCCGAACCCGACGAACACTTTGTGGCTCTGGCGAAAGACATGCTGACGCGCAGCAAATCAACTTTACTCGCCGCGCGGCAGCAGTTTCCGGGGCAGGTTCCAGCGGCGTTGCGTTACCTGGTAGCGCTGGCGGCGATGGCAAATGCGACCATGAAAGAACTGGAACGCAGTGGTTTGGAGAGTCTGACTAGTCAGCATCTGAGTCTGACGCCGGTGCGCAAATTATTGTTGGCGTGGAAAAGCCGTTGGTTTACATGAACCCGGCGCCGTGTATGGCCATACATAGGCTAAAATGCTGCCTGATGAATTGTGAATGGAGAGGTCATGTTGCCTGTTAATTATCAAGCTGCGGAGGATTTGCTCGCCGGACGAGTCATTCTGGTTACCGGAGCCGGGCAGGGGATTGGCCGTGCCCTGGCAATAGCCTGCGCCAAGCATGGCGCAACAGTAGTGTTGCTCGGCCGCAGCGTGAAAAAGCTGGAATCGGTTTACGATGAAATCGAGTTGGCCGGTTATCCTAAGCCCGCTGCGGTTCCGCTGGATCTCGAAAAATCCACTGATGCGGACTTCGAGCGTGTAGTTCAGGCAATCGCGGAACAGTTGGGACGCCTGGACGGAATCGTGCACGCTGCGTCGGCGTTTCTAGGTCTGTTTCCGCTGGAGCAGGAGTCTCTGGACTACTGGATGACCGCATTGCGCGTAAATGCCGCTGCGCCCGCCGCACTGACGCGTCTGACGTTGCCTCTGTTACGTAGCAGCCCCGATGCCTCGATTGTTTATGTTTCTGAAACGCACGGACATGCCGCTACAGCTTATTGGGGTGGTTTTTCGGTGTCCAAGCATGCAGGGGCTTTCTGGGCGGATATCGCTGCCAGAGAGTGGGATAACGAGCAGGATCTGCGCATCAATACCTTGATCCCCGGCCCGGTGCAGAGCCCGCAGCGCACCAAAACCCACCCGGGAGAGGAAAAAACCTCCTTGCCTGCTATTGATTCATTGTTACCGACCTTCCTGTATCTGCTTGGACCAGATAGCCGGGGTGTCAGCGGCAAAGCCTTTGATTGCGCCGCGTTGGCCCGGCAGAACTGAGATCCGCAGATGAAACCGATGAATGCGCTGTTCAAGCGTGTTGCGCTGGTCGCTCGTCATGGCAAGCCGGAAATCCTCAAGCCATTGATGGAGTTGGCTTGCTTTCTGCGTGCGCATGAGCTGGATGTGCTACTGGATCTGGATAGCGTGCCCGAGGAGGTCGCAGAAAGCTATCTGCGGGTAGCGCGTGACAAGATCGGCAAGCTGGCCGACCTGGTGATTGTACTGGGTGGTGACGGCACGATGCTGGCGGTGGCGCGCTCGATTGCGCCTTACCGCATTCCGATGGTCGGCATCAATCAGGGGCGTCTGGGCTTCATGACCGACATTCCGTTGCACGAAATGACTCAATCAGTGGGCGCAATTCTGGAAGGTGATTTTGTTCCGGAAGAGCGCATTCTGCTGGAGGCCTCGGTGATTCGCCAAGAGCAGACACTGCATCAGGCTCTGGCGCTGAACGACGTGGTGTTCAGTCGCGGGCCGATGGGTTCGATGATTGAATTTGAAGTGTTTATCGATGATCAGTTTGTTTACAGTCAGCGTTCCGATGGTCTGATCATCGCCACGCCCACCGGTTCGACCGCTTATTCGCTGGCTTCCGGCGGGCCGATTCTGCACCCGACGGTGCCGGCTATTTCGCTGGTGCCAATCTGCCCGCAATCGATGAGCAATCGCCCGATTGCGGTCAACGATAATGTGCTGGTCGAGTTCTTGCTGACGCGTGGCAATGAGGCGCGGGTGCATTTTGACGGTCATTCCAATCTGGAGCTGCACGAGATGGATCGGGTGCAGATTCGTCGCTACTGCAACTCTCTGCGGATTTTGCATCCGCTCGGCTACAACTATTACGACATGCTGCGCCACAAGTTGCACTGGGGCGAAAAGCTGCTTTGAGGTGGGTAATGCTGCTCGGTTTGCGTATACGTGATTTTATCATTGTTGATCGACTGGAGTTGTTGTTCCAGCACGGTTTTACTGTGCTCACCGGGGAGACCGGTGCCGGCAAGTCGATTCTGATTGATGCTCTGTCGCTGGTGTTGGGTGAAAAGGCCGAGCCGGGCATGGTGCGGAGTGGGGCAGAGAAGGCTGAAATCGAAGCTGAGTTCGATTTGTTGAACCTGCCCGCGGTAAACGACTGGTTGCAGCAACAGGAGCTGGATGGCGAGGAGGTGTTGCTGCTGCGCCGCACCGTTGACGTTAATGGTCGTACCCGCGCCTTCATCAACGGGCGTTCGGCAACTGCGCAACAGTTGAAGGAGGTCGGTGAATTTCTGATTGATATCCATGGTCAGCACGCACATCAATCACTATTGCGGCTGGACGCACAGCGTCAATTACTGGATGCGTATGCCGGCCAAAGTGAGGTGGCCCGGCAAGTGCGTCAGGCATATTCTGCCTGGATGGCCTTGCTCAAAGCTCGGCGAGATTACGAGGCCAATGCGGCCGCGTATGCCGCCGAGCGTGAGCAATTGCAGTGGCAGATCAACGAACTGCAGGCGCTGGAGTGTACCCCGGATAGCTGGTCCGAGTGGCAGGCAGAACACGCACGCTTATCTCACGCGGCCAGCCTGATCGAAGGCTCGCAGCAGTTACTCGCCTTGCTGGCAGAAGACGACAGCAATTGCTTGTCGATGCTGGGCGCAGCACAACACAAGCTGGCAGAGCTAGCCGGCTACGATGGCGCGCTGCGGGAATATGTCGACATGCTTGCCAGTGCCGATATCCTGCTGCGTGAAGCAGCTCAGGGTTTGCGCCGTTACGGCCAGCGTGTGGATCTCGACCCATCTCGCCTGCAGGAGATTGATCATAAGTTACAGGCCGCCTACAGCGCCGCCCGCAAGTATCGTGTGATGCCGGAAAGTTTGGCAGAACTGTTACAACAGAAACAACAGCGCCTGTTGCAATTGGGTGCCGGGGGCAATAGTGGCGATCTGCTGGCGCAGGAGCAGTCGGCAGAAAATCACTATCTGTTGCTTGCCCGCCAGTTGTCCGCTGCGCGGCAGCGGGCAGCGCAAGAGCTGTCGCAGAAAATCAGCCAGGAAATGCATGCGTTGGCAATGAGCAGTGGCCGCTTTGTCGTGCAGCTCAATACGGCGGATCCCTCGCATAACGGGTTGGAGCAGGTTGAGTTTCTGGTTTCGGCCAATCAGGGCATGGAGCCACGACCCTTGCACAAAGTTGCATCCGGTGGCGAATTGTCGCGCATCAGCCTCGCGCTTCAGGTTACGGTATCGCAAGTGGCTTCGGTGCCGGTGCTGGTGTTTGACGAAGTGGATGTTGGTATTGGCGGAGGCGTAGCCGAGGTGGTGGGCAAAATGTTGCGGCGCTTGGGCGAGTATTATCAGGTGCTGTGCGTGACTCACCTGCCGCAGGTCGCATCGCGTGGTAATCAGCATTGGCGAGTTGCCAAACAGGAGCAGGGCGGGCAAACCCGTTCGCGCATTGAACAACTGGATATGCCACAGCGCGTGGAAGAAATTGCGCGCATGCTTGGTGGCCTGGATATTACAGAAACTACCCGCAAACATGCAGCGGAAATGCTGACTGCATAGTTTTTTGTTTGACTTTTTAATCTCGCCACCTATGCTGAAACAGGCGCCGTTATTGGCGCTGACGTTCGATCTGCAGGGTTTTTGGATCTACCTCAATGTTCCGTATATATGTGCGTGCGCGTGTAATGTTCCTCATGTATGATTTCAGTCACTTGCAGCAGATGCATTGACTGGTGCAGGTGGGAAATAACAGCCGCGATTTTTTGAACCCGACGATATTACAAAATGATAATGGTTGCCGAGCCTGATCAGGATCTCAACAACAATCCCCTTGAAGCCTATGTGGCCTTGCTGCGTTCCAAAGGCGCATCGACCAAGGACATCAATCTGCGCAAGCATTTTCTGCGCCATCTGACCAGTGCCCTCAAGGACAAGACCATTAGCGGCGAGTATTACCGCGAAACTGTTGATGAGGTATTGCGTAATTTCCCTGATGACGAAGTCTCTCAGTCGATTTTCAAGACCGCAGCGCGTGAGTATTACAATTTCTGGATCGGGGATGTCAAATCGCTGGTCAAGCTGAACAACGCCAATATTTTTGAGCCGAATCCGGTGCATATCGCCGCTCAGGGGACGCTGACGGATCTGCTGGCGCAGATGGATGCCGATGAGGAGTGGGTTTGCCCCGATACACCTGCATTAGAGCGCTATTTGTCTCAGTTGTACACCAATGGCTTGTCGCAGGCGGCAATTGACGTTCGTGAGCGTCTGCTGCGCTTGTTGTTGTATGTCTCGCGTGAGCATGAGTCTTCGCCGAAGGTGTATCGTGCGGCAGTGGAGGCTTTGCTCCCGCTTTTTAGTACCAGCGAAGGACAGCAGGTGTTTGTGCAACTGGCGCGAGAGTATTATTACTTCTGGATTCAGGATCCAAGCGCAGAAGCCAGGATTGGTGAGGCTGCCAACATCGGGCCGAATCGGCAGGTTATCTTCTGATACTTGCAGATTGAGGTGCGGAGCCGGTTAGTGTGTTGCCTGACCGGCTTTTTTGTGCGCACTTTTTCCGTAGTGGTTGATGGTGTTTGGTTGAGTCTTATCTGCTGGCGGCGACTGTTCCAGCGGGTGTGATGGGTAGATCGGATTGCGTTGGGCGGGGTTGGCTTGAGAATGAAAAAAGGGAACGTATCGAAGACGTTCCCTTTTTCCATGTCAGGCAGCCCACTCATTGAGTACTGCTTTTGAGGTGAGATCCTGTTAAGTCAGTCTGCTGGTCAGGCTAGCAGGTGAGCAACTGCACCACTTTCTTCTTGCAGCTCTTTCAGGGTTGCATCCATGCGGGTGCGGCTGAATTCGCTGATTTCGATGCCCTGAACGATGGTGTACTTGCCATCTTTGCAGGTTACCGGGAAGCCGTACATGGTGCCGGCCGGAATGCCGTAGGAACCATCTGACGGAATGCCCATGGTGACCCAGTCACCTTCCGGGGTGCCCAGAACCCAGTCACGGATGTGTTCGATGGCAGCGTTGGCGGCCGAAGCTGCCGACGACAGACCGCGTGCCTTGATGATGGCAGCGCCGCGCTGTTGTACGGTCGGGATGAAGTTGCCTTCCAGCCACTCTTGATCGTTGATCTGTGCCCAAACGCCTTGGCCTTCCACTTCGGCGCGGTTCAGATCCGGGTATTGAGTCGCCGAGTGGTTGCCCCAAACGGTCATTTTGGTAACCGACGAAACCGGCTTGCCCAGTTTGGCAGCAATTTGCGACTTGGCGCGGTTGTGGTCCAAGCGCATCATGGCGGTGAAGTTGGCCGGGTTCAGATCCGGAGCGTTCTTCATGGCGATGTAAGCGTTGGTGTTGGCCGGGTTGCCAACCACCAGAACTTTTACGTCACGCGATGCAACAGCATTCAGTGCCTTGCCCTGAGCGGTGAAGATGGCGCCGTTGGCTTCCAGCAGGTCTTTGCGCTCCATGCCTGGGCCACGTGGACGAGCACCAACCAGCAATGCAACGTCTACATCCTTGAAGGCAACCATCGGGTCATCTGTGGTGGTGATGCCTTGAACCAGCGGGAATGCGCAGTCTTCCAGTTCCATTACCACGCCCTGAACAGCGGCCATGGATTGTGGAATGTCCAGCAGTTGCAGAATGACCGGCTGGTCTTTGCCCAGCATTTCACCGCTGGCGATACGGAACAACAGGCTGTAACCGATTTGACCGGCGGCACCGGTGACGGCAACACGAACAGGACGCTTCATATTGACTCCCAAATTCACAAGTTAGCTGCGTGAATACGCAAAATCATCTGACATTGCCGTTTCCGGTGTCAGCGCTGCGACAGGTGATCGGCGTACGGTGCCGCTGATGCGCAGATGCTGGAGCCGAATGGGGCAAGACAGAAAAATAAGACGCAGGATAGTACCACAGTCGCAGGATTTAGGCACGTTGCTTTGCTATGCCATGGCCGCTCCTGGATGAATTCTTGTGTCTTATATAAGACATATGTGGACAGCTCTAATCCCGGATGGTAAAAAGCTGCATGAATCAAGTTTCCGTGAGCCGAGCGCCGCTTTATTTGCAGGTGAAGTTGGCCCTGCTGGACGCTCTCGAAGCAGGGGAATGGTTGCAGGATGACATGTTGCCCAGCGAGTTCGAGCTGGCCGACCGTTTTGGCGTCAGCCAGGGGACGGTGCGCAAGGCGCTCGATGATCTGGTGATTGAGCAGGTGTTGAGTCGGCGTCAGGGTAAGGGCACGTTTGTTGCGCGTTATCCGGATGAGTGGCAGCGGGTTGGGTTTGTGTTGCAGGGCGATTTTGCTGTCCGTGACTTTGAGCCGGTGCAATTGGAATTGCTCAGTTGTGCGCGTGCCAATGCTTCAGAAAGCGTTGCTGCCGCTTTGCAGTTGCGGCGTGGCGCTTCGATTGTGCAGGTGCGGCGCTTGTTGCGGATTCGTGACCAGGCGGTGGCGCTGGAAGACGTGGTGTTGTCGCTGGAATTGTTTGAAGGTCTGGATGCGCGCAAGATCAAGCAATGTGGCGGCGCGCTCTACGAGCTGTATCACCGGGTGTTTGGTGTGCGGGTGGTGACGACGCGCGAGCGTAGCCGGGCGGTGTTGGCAGATCGTGACGACGCGCGTCTGCTGGATGTTGAGCATGCAGCGCCATTGCTGGAGGTTGTGCGGGTGGCATATGCCTCTGCCGACAAGCCCGTAGAGTGGCGTAAGGTGATTTGTCGAAACGATGTGTATTCGTACACGAATCGACTATAAATCTAGTTAAATCCTGATATTGCGATGTTGCAATGCAATATTTTGCGGCCATTAGGTGCTGTGTGGGCTTATGGGCGGGCGGGTTTTTTGCTAGAATCGCGCGGTTTGGCTAGTGGCGGTGCAGCATGCTTGGTAGCGGGGCGATCCAAAAGATTGCTCAATTGGTATCGGGTGGTGCTGTTCAGGGTCAATGCTTGTTGGTGGTGCGCGGAGGGTGATCTTCGCCGTTGTGCCACCAGAAAAAAGACGCGGGCATCGGTTGGATCGTTGCCTGTATTAGAAAACACATAGGGAAACGAGATATGCAAAAACAAAGACCCAAGCATCTGGATCTGCCCAAGATCCGTTTGCCTCTCCCCGGCGTGGTCTCCATTTTGCACCGCATCAGCGGCGCTGCATTGTTTCTGGCGTTGCCGGCGATCATCTGGTTGCTGCAAGGTACGCTCAGTTCGGCTGAAGGCTTTGAATGCTACAAGGCTGTAGTCGGCAACCCTCTGGTCAAGCTGGTGTTGCTGGGCCTGTTGTGGGCTTTCATGCATCACGCTGCGGCTGGCGTACGCTTTCTTGCGCTGGACATGCACAAGGGAACTGAACTGCACACTGCCCGTGCCACTGCCAAGGCAGTGCTGGTAGTGAGCCTTGCTTTGACTGCCGTGGTAGGAGCGATCGTATGGTAAACCGTATTGTTGTTGGAGCTCATTACGGCCTGCGCGACTGGCTGGCCCAGCGTGTGACGGCTGTGATCATGCTGGTATATGCCGCTGCTCTGGTTGCATTGGTACTGAGTGCTTCCGGTCAGGGTTACGAAGGCTGGAAGGCCTTGTTTGAGCAGACTTGGGTGCGTGTCATTTCCTCTGTGACGGTGTTTGCGCTGATGTTCCACGCCTGGGTGGGGATTCGTGACATCTGGATGGACTACGTGCAGCCGGTCGGTATTCGTCTGACCTTGCATGTGCTGACCATCCTCTGGCTGGTGGGTAGTCTTGTTTATGCCTTTAAAGTATTGTGGGGTGTGTAATGGCCGTTGCTGTTCGTCAATTTGATGCAGTTATCGTCGGTGGCGGCGGTGCCGGTCTGCGTGCAGCACTGCAGCTGTCAGAAGCCGGCCTGAAAACCGTTGTTCTGTCGAAAGTATTCCCGACTCGTTCCCACACCGTTGCCGCGCAGGGTGGTATTTCCGCCGCGCTGGGTAATGTGCAGGAAGATAAGTGGGAATGGCATATGTACGACACCGTGAAAGGTTCGGACTGGCTGGGTGACCAGGATGCCATCGAGTTCATGACTCGCAACGCAATCGATGCGGTGATTGAACTGGAACACTTCGGCATGCCGTTTGACCGGGTGGATTCCGGTCGTATCTACCAGCGTCCGTTCGGTGGTCACACCGCCAACTTTGGTAAAACCCCGGTGCAACGTGCCTGCGCTGCCGCTGACCGTACCGGTCACGCCATGCTGCACACTTTGTATCAGCGTAACGTTCGTGCCAAAACCCAGTTCTTCGTTGAATGGATGGCGCTGGATCTGATCCGAGACAGCGAAGGCGATGTGGTGGGTGTTACCGCGCTGGAAATGGAAACCGGCGAAGTGATGATCCTGCACGCGAAAGCGGTGCTGTTCGCTACTGGCGGTTCCGGCCGTATTTTTGCTGCATCGACCAATGCCTTCATCAACACCGGTGATGGCTTGGGTATGTGTGCCCGTGCCGGCATCCCGCTGGAAGACATGGAGTTCTGGCAGTTCCACCCGACCGGTGTGGCTGGTGCCGGCGTACTGATTACCGAAGGTGTGCGTGGCGAGGGTGGTATTCTGCTGAATGCCAATGGTGAACGTTTCATGGAACGTTACGCACCGAACCTGAAAGATCTGGCGCCGCGTGATTTTGTTTCCCGCTGTATGCAGCTGGAAGTGCTGGAAGGCCGGGGCGCTGGTAAAGAGAAAGACCACGTGTTGCTCAAGCTGGATCACCTCGGCCCGGATATCATCAAACAGCGTCTGCCTTCGATTCGCGAAATTGCGATCAAATTTGCCGGCGTTGACCCGATCAAAGAGCCGATCCCGGTTATTCCGACTTGCCACTATCAGATGGGCGGTATTCCGACCAACTATCTGGGCGAAGTAATCGTGCCGAAGGGTGATAACCCGGAGAGCCGCATCAACGGCTTCTACGCCGCCGGTGAGTGTGCCTGTACCTCGGTACACGGTGCCAATCGTCTGGGTACCAACTCGCTGCTGGATCTGGTGGTGTTTGGTAAATCGGCGGGTGACAGCATGGTTGAATACATCCGCAAGGATATGCCGCGCCACAAGCCGCTGCCTGCCGATGCCGCCGAGAAAAGCCTGGCACGTATTGCCCGCATCGATTCGCAGACCAATGGTGAAGACGTGTCGGCAGTGCGCACCGAGATGCAGAAGGTGGTTCAGAACCGTGCCGGCGTATTCCGCACCGACAAGAACCTGGCGTTGGGCGTATCTGAAATCAAGGATGTGGCCGAGCGCGCTAAACGCACTCAGATCAAGGACAAAAGCAAGGTGTTCAACACTGCCCGTGTTGACGCGCTGGAGCTGGAAAACCTGATCGAGGTGGCTGTGGCAACCCTGATTTCGGCTGAGGCACGCAAGGAATCGCGTGGCGCTCATGCTCATGACGATTATCCGAACCGTGATGACGACAATTGGATGAAACACACGCTGTTTGATTCGGCCAGCCGCACGCTGAGCTACAAACCGGTGCACACCAAGCCACTGACGGTGGAATACATTCCGCCGGTCGTGCGTACGTTCTAATCGGTCGGGAAGGATAGCAAGATGAAAGTTAAATTCAGCATTTACCGCTACAACCCGGACGTTGACGCCAAGCCCTATATGCAGGACTACGACGTCGAGCTGGAACCGTCCGACAAAAAGCTGCTTGATGCGCTGATGCGCCTGAAGTCGGTGGACGACACCCTGAGTTTCCGTCGTTCCTGCCGTGAAGGTGTATGTGGCTCGGATGCCATGAACATCAATGGCAAAAATGGTCTGGCTTGTGTGACTGACATTGTCAACCTGACCCAGCCGATTACGCTGCGCCCGCTGCCGGGTATGCCGGTGGTGCGTGACCTGATCGTCGACATGACGCAGTTCTTCAAGCAGTATCACTCGATCAAGCCTTACGTTCAGAACGACGAACCGGCTCCGCAGCGCGAACGCCTGCAGTCGCCGGAAGATCGCAAGGAGCTGGACGGCCTGTACGAATGTATTCTGTGCGCGTGTTGCTCGACTTCGTGCCCGTCGTTCTGGTGGAATCCTGACAAGTTCGTTGGCCCGGCTGGCCTGCTGGCAGCCTACCGCTTCCTGGCGGATACCCGTGACCAGGCAACCAACGAGCGTCTGGACAATCTGGAAGACCCGTACCGTCTGTTCCGTTGTCATACCATCATGAACTGTGTTGACGTTTGCCCGAAAGAACTGAATCCGACCCGGGCAATCGGCAAGATCAAGGAAATGATGATCAAGCGTGCAGTATGAGTGAGCTGGACCGCATACGCTGGCGCTCGCGTCGAGGTTTGCTGGAGCTGGATCTGGTCTTGGAAAAATTCCTCGACAAGCATCTGCAGCAGCTGACCGAGCAACAACTGGATAGTTATAAGGATCTGTTGTTTCTCCCCGATAACGACTTGCTGGATTTTGTTGATGGTCGCCGGAATTGCCCGGACGCCCGGATGCAGGAGCTGGTGGTCATGATGCGTGAATGCTGGACGGCGGCCACTGACGGCGCAGATCGCTGAAACGAATTGAATTGATGATGGGCTACCTGAGGGTAGTCCCCAGAAAAAGTATTTTTATAAGGAGCTTTCCTGATGGAAAACCGCAAAGTAACGTTGACATATAACGATGGCAAGGATTCGCTGGATTTCCCGGTGCTGCCGGGTACGCTGGGTCCGGATGTTGTTGACATCCGCAGCTTCGCCAAGACTGGCATGTTCACTTTCGACCCGGGCTTCCTGGCAACTTCCGCCTGCGAATCCAAGATCACTTTCATTGACGGTGATCTGGGGCAGCTGTACTACCGTGGTTACCCGATCGAACAACTGGCTGAAAACAGCGATTACCTGGAAGTGTGCTACCTGTTGCTGAACGGCGAACTGCCGACTGCAGAACAGAAAGCCAAGTTCGACTATACCGTTATGCGCCACAACATGCTGCATGACCAGATCCTGTCGTTCTTCAAGGGTTTCCGTCGCGATGCGCACCCGATGGCTGTCATGGTTGGTGTGGTTGGCGCCTTGTCGGCCTTCTATCACGATTCGCTGGATATCAATGATCCGCACCATCGCGAAGTATCAGCTTTCCGCCTGATCGCGAAAGTGCCGACCATCGCCGCACAAGCGTACCGTTACAACAAAGGTCTGCCGTTCTCGTATCCGAAGAAAGGCCTGACCTACGCCGAGAACTTCCTGCACATGATGTTCTCGACTCCGGTTGAAGATTACAAAGTGAGCCCGGTACTGGCTCGTGCGCTGGATCGTATCCTGACTCTGCACGCCGATCACGAACAGAATGCTTCGACCTCCACCGTGCGTCTGGCCGGTTCGTCGGGCGCCAACCCGTTTGCCTGTATCGCTGCCGGTATCGCCTGCCTGTGGGGCCCGTCGCACGGCGGTGCCAACGAAGCGGTGCTGAAAATGCTGGACGAAATCGGTTCGGTAGAGGCGGTTCCGGCATTCATGGAAGGCGTGAAAGCCAAAACCCACAAACTGATGGGCTTTGGTCACCGCGTATACAAAAACATGGATCCGCGCGCTGCGATCATGCGTGAAACCTGCCATGAAGTACTGACTGAACTGGGTCTGGAAAACGATCCGAAGTTCAAATTGGCGATGGCACTGGAAAAAATCGCTCTGGAAGACCAATACTTCATTGAGCGTAAGCTGTATCCGAACGTTGACTTCTACTCGGGTATCGTTCTGTCGGCAATCGGCATTCCGGTTTCGATGTTCACTCCGATCTTTGCGCTGGCCCGTACCGTAGGCTGGATCTCGCACTGGACCGAAATGATCGCTGATCCGGGCATGAAGATCGGTCGTCCGCGTCAGTTGTACACCGGTGCACAACGTCGCGACTACATCGCGCTGGAAAAACGCAAGTAATCAGGTAGCAAACGGCCCGCATTCGCGGGCCGTGCCGTAATGAGCTAGATGCGTTGATTACTGTGACCTTGATGTCCCGTAAAGGGGCAGGGTGGTGCTTTGTTATGCCGATACCGGCAGGGGAGCGTTCACTCATTTAAAACGTTGCAGTAAAGCCTTACAAGGGTGCGTATCTGGCAGTTTGTGAAAAATCCCAGATGGAGAATTGGGGGCAACCACTATGATGCACACCATGCTGAGCAATTCCTACCTGTTTGGTGGGAACGCGCCGTTCGTAGAAGAACTATATGAGGCCTACCTGGCCGATCCTGCTTCCATTACCCCGGAGTGGCGGGACTATTTTGACAAGCTGCAACTTAGCCCCGGTGCTGCAGATCGCGATGTGGCGCATGCGCCCATTCAGCAGTCCTTTGTTCAGCTAACCAAACAACCGCGTTTTGCCAATGCGCAAAGCGCCGCCACGCAACAAGCGGCTACCCAGAAGCAGGTACAGCTGCTGCGCATGATCAGCTCTTACCGCATTCTTGGTGTACGCCACGCAGCGCTTGATCCGCTGCGCCGTCATGATCAGATTGAAGTGCCGGAACTCGACCCCGCTTATCACGGCTTTACCGCGGATGATATGGCGGTAACGTTCAACACCGGTTCACTGGTGGGCCCGAAAACAGCACCGCTCTCCGAAATTCTCAGCCTGTTGAAGCAAACCTATTGCGGCAACATTGGTGTTGAGTACATGCATATCATCCACTCCGAGCAAAAAAAGTGGATTCGCGAACGTTTCGAATCGGTACGCTCGCGCCCGGAATTCAATGCAGCAAAAAAACGTCGTATCCTCAAGCAGCTGACTGCTGCCGAGACCCTGGAAAAATACCTGCACACCAAATACGTTGGCCAGAAGCGCTTCTCGCTCGAAGGCGGCGAAAGCATGATTGCCGCGATGGACGAACTGATCCAGCGCGCAGGTGAAAAAGGCGTGCAGGAAATCGTGCTCGGCATGGCTCACCGTGGCCGCCTGAACGTGCTGGTGAACACACTGGGCAAACTGCCGCGAGATCTGTTCTCTGAGTTTGAAGGTAAACACAGTGATGAACTGAGTTCCGGCGACGTCAAATACCATAACGGTTTCTCGTCGAATATTCCGACTCCGGGTGGCCCGATTCACGTTTCGCTGGCATTCAACCCGTCACACCTGGAGATTGTCAATCCGGTGGTGGAAGGTTCGGTACGTGCACGCCAGCAGCGGCGCGGTGACCGTACCGGCGACCAGGTGGTGCCGGTTCTGCTGCACGGTGATGCCGCGTTTGCCGGCCAGGGCGTAGTGATGGAAACCCTGGCACTGTCGAACACCCGCGGCTACGGCACCGGTGGCACCATCCACTTCGTCATCAATAATCAGATTGGTTTCACCACATCCGATCCACGCGATTCGCGCTCGACGCTGTACTGCACCGACATTGCCAAAATGGTTGATGCGCCGGTATTCCACGTTAACGGTGACGATCCGGAAGCTGTTGTTTTCGTGTTGCAGGCAGCCCTGGATTTCCGCATGGCGTTCAAGAAAGATGTGGTCATTGACATGGTTTGCTTCCGCAAACTGGGCCACAACGAAGCGGATGATCCATTTGTTACCCAGCCGATGATGTACAAGAAGATCAGTCAGCATCCGGGTACACGAAAAAATTACGCAGACCGTCTGGTTGCCGAAGGCGTGATCGGTGCCAGCGAGGCTGATGAGATGATCCAGGCTTACCGTGCCGCCCTGGATCGGGGCGAACACGTTGAGCAGACCCGGTTGTCCGACTATCAGCGTAGCTACTCGATTGACTGGACGCAGTTCAAGGGGACCCACTGGGCTCATCCGGTTGAAACTGCAGTTCCGCTGGGCGACCTGCAGCGTCTGGCAGAAAAGGTCACCACCACCCCGGCCGATTTCAAACTGCACCCGGGCGTGGCAAAAAATGTAATCGAAGCACGCAAACGCATGGGCAAGGGAGAAATTCCGCTCGACTTTGGTATGGCCGAAACCCTGGCTTATGCCTCGTTGCTGGAATCCGGTTACGCCGTGCGTCTGTCTGGCCAGGATTGTGGCCGCGGTACCTTTACCCATCGCCACGCGGTATTGCACGATCAGGCGCGCGAACGTTGGGATCAGGGCGCCTATGTGCCGCTGCGTAACCTGTCGGAAAAGCAGGCGAGCTTCCTGGTGATCGATTCCTTGCTGTCGGAAGAAGCAGTGCTTGGTTTTGAATATGGCTACGCCTCGGCTGAGCCAAACGAGCTGGTGATCTGGGAAGCGCAGTTCGGTGACTTCGCCAACGGCGCACAGGTAGTGATCGACCAGTTCATCACATCTGGTGAAACCAAGTGGGGCCGTTATTGTGGCCTGGTGATGAGCCTGCCGCACGGCTATGACGGTCAGGGGCCGGAGCACTCCTCATGCCGCGTCGAGCGTTATCTGCAGATGTGTGCCGAGCACAATATCCAGGTGGTGATGCCATCAACCGCAGCACAGTGGTTCCACGTATTGCGTCGGCAGATGTTGCGTCCGTACCGCAAGCCGCTGATCGTGCCGCTGTCGAAACGTCTGCTGAAAGCCAAGGAAGCCTCGTCGGATATCGACGAGCTGGTGAATGGCAGCTTCAAGACCGTGATCGGAGAGGCTGATGCCAGCATCGATGCGAAGAAAGTGAAGCGCGTGGTTGTCTGCGCCGGCCAGGTGTATTACGACCTGGTCAATGCGCGCCGCGAACGTGAAGTCAGCGACATCGCCATCCTGCGTCTGGAACAGCTGTATCCGTTCCCGACTGATACCTTCCGCGAAGAACTAGCCAAATTTCCGGCCGCCAAGGAAGTGATGTGGGTTCAGGAAGAACCCCGCAATCAGGGCGCCTGGCTGCAGATTCGTCACCGTCTTGAAGCCGGTCTGGGGGCGAAGCAGACGCTGGCTTATGCCGGTCGCGTGTCATCCGCTTCACCGGCGGTGGGTTATATTAGCAAGCATGTCGCGCAGCTCAAGGCCTTCCTCGAAGAAGCCATGACCCTGAAAAAATAATTCAGAACCCGTGTAGACAAGTTTGTGCCCGGCCAGCCAACAGCGCGCCGGGCCATCTGAAAGAATCGGAGATAACGATGCTGATTGAAGTAAAAGTACCGCAACTGCCGGAGTCGGTGACAGAGGCGACGCTGGTGTCCTGGCACAAGGCCGAGGGCGAATATGTGCAGCGTGATGAAAACCTGATTGATCTGGAAACCGACAAGGTGGTACTGGAGTTGCCGGCCCCGCAAGCGGGTGTATTGGTAAAAATCATCAAGAAAAACGGCGAAACGGCCATCAGCAACGAGCTGATTGCACAGATCGATACCGAAGCCAAGGCTGGCGATGTGGCGCCAAAAACCGCCGCAGCACCTGCCGCGCCCGCACCAGTAGCAACACCTGCAGGAGTACCTGAGTCGGCCATTGGTTTTGGCACTGCAGTGATGCCGGCCGCACGCAAGATTGCCGAGGAAAAACAGCTGGACACTTCGGGCATTGAGGGCTCCGGCCGCGGAGGTCGAGTCACCAAGGAAGATGTACTCAATAAACTGGCTACCCCGGCGGCTGCGCCGGCAGCGGCAGCTTCCTCCGTACCGGTTGCGTCGGCACCATCATTGCTGGCTGCCACGCCAGTAGCCGTCAACGTACAGAATGTGCTGGCGGGCCGGCCGGAACAGCGGGTGCCAATGTCGCGTCTGCGTCAGCGCGTGGCCGAGCGTCTGGTGCAATCGCAACAGACCAATGCGATCCTGACTACCTTCAACGAGCTGAACATGCAGCCGGTGATGGATCTGCGCAACAAGTACAAAGACAAGTTCGAGAAAGAGCATGGCGTCAAGCTCGGCTTCATGTCGTTTTTCGTCAAGGCAGCAGTTCATGCGCTGAAAAAATACCCGGTGCTGAACGCGTCGGTTGATGGCTCCGACATCATCTACCACGGCTATTTCGACATCGGTGTGGCCGTTGGCAGCCCGCGTGGCCTGGTGGTGCCGGTTATCCGTAACGCCGATCAACTGAGCCTGGCGGAAATCGAGAAGCAGATCACCGACTTCGGCAAACGTGCACAGGAAGGCAAGCTGGGCATTGAGGAATTGACTGGTGGCACTTACACCATCTCCAACGGCGGTACCTTCGGCTCAATGATGTCGACCCCGATCATCAACCCGCCGCAGGCTGCGATTCTCGGCATGCACGCCACCAAAGAACGCGCTGTCGTCGAAAATGGCCAGGTGGTGGTGCGTCCGATGATGTATCTGGCGCAATCCTACGATCACCGCATCATCGACGGCCGCGAAGCCGTGTTGAGCCTGGTGGCGATCAAGGATGTGCTGGAAGACCCATCGCGCCTGCTGCTCGACCTGTAATTCCGGCCCCGGAGCGCGTGTGACCTTGTCGCCAGCGCCTTGCCGTGCCCAAGCACTGTCTGCGGCTTGGCTTCGCGCCACACACGCTCCGGATACGGAATGTGTAACGTTCAATGTAGGGTGGGTTAGCCGAAGGCGTAACCCACCGCATCAATGGTGGGTTACGCCGCGTTGCGGCTAACCCACCCTGCATGAGGAATCTCCATGTCCAAATCGTTTGACGTAGTCGTAATCGGCGGTGGCCCCGGTGGCTACGTTGCCGCCATCCGCGCCGCACAGCTGGGCTTAAACACCGCCTGTATCGATGAAAACAAGAATGCCGCCGGTAAGGCTGCGCTGGGTGGCACTTGCCTGAATGTCGGTTGTATCCCGTCGAAAGCGCTGCTGGAATCGTCGGAAAACTACTACCGCATCAATCACGAATTCGCCGCACACGGCATCAGCGTCAAGGATGCGAAAATCGACGTTGGCCAGATGATTGCGCGCAAGCAGAAGATCGTTGACCAGTTCACCGGCGGCATCCAGCTGCTGTTCAAGAAGAACAAGGTGGCCAGCATCAACGGTCACGGCAGGGTTCTCAAGCGCGAGAACGAAAAATGGCAAATCGAAATCACCGGCGACAATCCGGAAACCATCGAAGCGCAACATGTGATCATTGCCAGCGGCTCCAAGCCGCGTTATCTGACGGGCATTACCGTTGATAACGTCGACGTGCTCGACAACGTCGGCGCGCTGGATCTGAAAGAAGTGCCGAAGCGCCTCGGCGTGATCGGCGCCGGCGTCATCGGCCTGGAAATGAGCAGCGTCTGGCGTCGTCTGGGTGCCGAAGTCACCATTCTCGAAGCGATGCCGGCATTCCTCGGCGCAGCTGACGAAGAAGTGGCCAAGCTGGCACAACGTATTTTCACTAAAGAGCTGGGCCTGAATATCCAGACCGGTGTGAAAATCGGCGAAGTGCTCAAAGACAAAAAAGGCATCAAGATCAACTACGAAGACGCAGCTGGCGCCAAGCAGGTGCTGGATTGCGACAAGCTGATCGTGGCCGTGGGCCGGGTGCCGAACACCGATAACATCGCTGCGCCAGAAGTCGGCCTGCGCATCGACGGCCGTGGTTTCATCGAGGTCGATGGCCATTGCCACACCGGCATCCCCAACATCTGGGCAGTGGGTGATGTGGTGCGTGGCCCGATGCTGGCACACAAGGCGTCGGAAGAGGGCGTCGCGGTGGCCGAGCGTATCGCAGGCCAGGCGGGCCATGTCGATTTCAACACCGTGCCGTGGGTGATCTACACCCAGCCGGAAATTGCCTGGGTTGGCAAGACCGAGCAGCAGTTGAAGGCCGAAGGCGTTGAATACAACAAGGGTTCGTTCCCCTTCGCCGCCAATGGCCGTGCGCACGGCATGAATGCAGCTGTCGGCTTTGTAAAAATGCTGGCCGATGCCAAGACTGATCGCATTCTTGGTGTGCACATCGTTGGCCCGTTTGCCTCCGAGCTGATTTCCGAAGCGGTGGTAGCGATGGAATTCCGTGCCAGCAGCGAAGACATCGCCCGCATCGTCCACGCGCATCCGTCTCTGTCGGAAGTGATGCACGAGGCGGCGCTGGCTGTGGATAAACGTGCTTTGCACAGCTGATTTAGGGTTTTCCTGAAGTGCCTGCGGCAGCAGGCCCCGCTATGCTGCCGTGGTTTTGCTGAATAACGATCTGGAGCCTGCCCGGTTCGCCGGAATGGGGTCTCAACTGGAATACAAGGAAAGTTCAGATGAATCTGCACGAGTATCAAGCCAAGGAACTGCTCGCCAAATATGGCCTGCCGGTACAACAGGGCATCCTCGCCAACACCCCGGAAGAAGCCGCCAACGCTTTCCGCGGTCTGGCCGGTAAATTTGCCGTGATCAAGGCCCAGGTGCATGCCGGTGGCCGTGGCAAGGCCGGCGGCGTGAAAGTGGTCAAATCCGCCGACGAAGCCGCCGAAGTAGCGAAAAACCTGCTCGGCACGCGTCTGGTGACGTATCAGACAGATGCCGGCGGCCAGCCGGTGCACAGCGTGCTGGTGTGCGAAGACATGTACCCGGTGCAGCGCGAACTGTATCTGGGTGCGGTAGTCGACCGTGGCACCCGTCGCGTGACTTTCATGGCCTCGACCGAAGGTGGCGTCGAGATCGAAGAAGTGGCACACAACACCCCGGAAAAAATCCTCAAGGTAACGGTTGATCCGCTGGTGGGCCTGCTGCCGTTCCAGGCGCGTGAAGTGGGTTTCCAGCTGGGCCTGAACGACGAGCAGATCAAACAGTTCACCAAATTGATGACCGGCGCGTACAAAGCGTTTGTCGAAAACGATTTCGCGCTGTTCGAAATCAACCCGCTGGCAATCCGTGGCGACGGCAGCCTGTGCTGCGTCGATGCCAAGGTAGGTATCGACTCCAACGCGATGTTCCGTCAGCCGGCTCTGGCCGCAGCACGCGACAAATCGCAGGAAAACGAGCGTGAACTGAAAGCCTCCGAGTTTGATCTGAACTACGTCGCGCTGGAAGGCAATATCGGCTGTATGGTCAACGGCGCCGGTCTGGCGATGGCGACCATGGACATTATCAAGCTCTACGGCGGTCAGCCGGCCAACTTCCTCGACGTCGGTGGTGGTGCGACCAAAGAGCGCGTGATCGAAGCGTTCAAGCTGATCCTGGCCGATCCGTCGGTGCAGGGCGTGCTGATCAACATTTTTGGCGGCATCGTCCGTTGCGACATGATTGCCGAAGCAATCATTGCTGCAGTGAAAGAAGTCAACGTAACTGTACCGGTGGTGGTGCGTCTGGAAGGCAACAATGCCGAACTGGGCGCGAAGATTCTGGACGAATCGGGCCTGAAACTGACTGCTGCACAAGGCCTGGCCGATGCAGCCCAGAAAATCGTTGCTGCTGTCAAAGCCGTAGCCTAAGCCACCAAGGAGTGAATAATGAGCGTATTGGTCAATAAAAACACCAAAGTGCTGGTGCAAGGTTTCACCGGCAAAAACGGCACGTTCCACTCGGAACAAGCCCTGGTATACGGCACCAAGGTTGTCGGTGGCGTAACCCCGGGCAAGGGCGGCAGCCAGCACCTGGGCCTGCCGGTATTCAACACCATGAAAGACGCCGTGCGTGAAACCGGTGCCGATGCATCGGTGATCTACGTGCCGGCACCGTTCGTGCTGGATTCGATCATCGAAGCCGTCGATGCTGGCGTGCAGCTGATCGTCACCATCACCGAAGGCGTGCCGACTCTGGACATGCTGAAAGTGAAGCGTTATGTCGAAAGCAGCGGCGCGCGCCTGATCGGCCCGAACTGCCCCGGCATCATCACACCGGGCGAATGCAAGATCGGCATCATGCCGGGCCACATTCACCTGCCGGGTCGTATCGGCATCGTGTCGCGTTCCGGCACCCTGACTTACGAAGCCGTGGCACAGACCACCGTAACTGGCCTCGGTCAATCGACCTGTATCGGTATCGGCGGCGACCCGATCCCCGGCACCAGCCACATCGATGCGCTGAAACTGTTTCAGGAAGACCCGCAGACCGAAGCGATCATCATGATCGGTGAAATCGGCGGCACCGCGGAAGAAGAAGCCGCCGAATACGCCAAAGCCCACGTCACCAAGCCGATCGTTGGCTACATCGCCGGTGTGACTGCGCCGAAAGGCAAACGCATGGGCCACGCCGGCGCGATCATCTCCGGTGGCAAGGGCACGGCAGAAGAGAAGTTTGCCGCGTTCGAAAAAGCCGGCATCGCCTACACCCGCAGCCCGGCCGAACTGGGCTCGACCATGGTCAACTTGCTCAAGCAAAAGGGCATGCTGTAAATTGCCGCTTTCCGGCTCGACGACAACGCCACCTTCGGGTGGCGTTTTTCATATGCTCATCCCGATTCTGCAACAAACCCAACACTGGCTCGCGGTCAACAAACCCGCCGGGCTCAACTTTCATTCCGAAGACGGCGAGGCCGGGCTGGTGGCCTTGCTGCGCCAGCAACTGGGGTTTGAGCTGTACGCGGTGCACCGGCTCGACAAACTCACCTCCGGCATCGTGTTGTTCGGCAAAAGCCCTGAAGCCGCCAATCAGCTGGCCGAACAACTACGTAACCGGCACATGCAGAAATTCTATATCGCCGTGTCGGATCAGAAACCCGGCAAGAAGCAGGGCACCATCATTGGCGACATGCAGAAAAGCCGCAACGGCACCTGGCGGTTGACACGCACCCAGGACAATCCGGCGATTACGCAGTTTTTCAGCTGGGGGCTGGAAAATGGCTTGCGGCTGTTCCTGCTGCAGTTGCACAGCGGCAAAACCCACCAGCTGCGTGTGGCGATGAAAAGCCTCGGCTCGCCGGTGTTGGGTGATGCGGCGTATGGCTCAAAGGCTGAAGTAGATCGCGGTTATCTGCACGCCTGGGCGGTGCGTTTCGGGTTTGACGGCGCAAGCATTGAACTGATTTGCCCGCCGGGCGAGGGAGCCGTGTTTAGCAACGCGATTCTGCAGCAACAGCTGGACAAGATCGGCCCGCCATGGGCGCTGGCGTGGCCGAAGCTGTAACGGATTAATATGCATCGGCCTGCAGGCCGCTCTGGTATTGGCCTGCAGGCCGGCCTGCAAGCCAATAGGGGCGTGGGTTGCAGGCCGGATCAAGCGCTTTGGCCGGGCTTATACTTGCTTGGGATAGCCGGTGATATGCCGGATTTCGGCATAAAGCGGTTGTAGCCTTTGATACATCGGTTTGTAGACCCGGCTGTAAAGCGCCTCATACGTTGCCGCGTGTTGTGGATCGGGTTCAAAAATCTGACCAACGCGCGTCATTTCGTCGATGGCGGTACGGAAGTCCGTATGTAACTTCAAGCCTACGGCGGCATTAATCGCCGCACCCAAGCCGGATGTTTCATAAATATGCGGCCGTGCGGTCGGCAAATTAAAAATGTCTGCTGTCAACTGCATCGCTGCATCACTCTGCGAGCCGCCGCCGGAAATACGCAGGCTGCTGATCGGCGTCTTGCTGCGGGTTTCGATCGCCTCTTTGCCTTCGCGCAGCGCATACGCCAGGCCTTCGAGAATCGCCCGATACACGTGGGCGCGAGTGTGTACATCACCAAAGCCGATAATCGCGCCTTTCGCCTCCGGCCCAGGGAAGCGGATGCCGGGGCTCCAGTAAGGCTGCAGCATCAGCCCCATCGAGCCGGGCGGAACGGTGTTCACCAGTTCGTCGAACAACATTTCCGCCGCCACGCCTTGCTGTTCAGCGGCCATTTTTTCCAGATGGCCGAATTGTTCCTTGAACCAGCTCACCATCCAGAATCCGCGGAAAATCTGGATTTCGGTGTTGTACATGTCCGGCACTGCCGCCGGGTAAGGTGGAATAAACGGCATCGCCTCTACATATTTGGCGGTGGTGGTGTTGATGGTTGCCGTGGTGCCGTAAGACAGGCAGCCGATATGCGGCTGCAGGCAGCCGGCGCCGATCACTTCACAGGCCTTGTCGGCCGCCGCGGCAATCAGCGGTACACCTTGGGGGATGCCGGTTTCGGCGGCAGCCTGCTTGCTGATTTCGCCGATCACCGTGCCTGGCGGTACCAGATCCGGTAGCATCGAGCGGTCGATGGTCATCGCCTGCCATTTCCAGTCCCAGCTTGGTGCCCAGTGCTGGCTCTTGAAATCGAACGGCAGATAACCCACCTGCGAGCCGGTTGAATCCACCGCACGGCCACACAGCTTGTAATGCAGATAACCGCCGAGCATCAGGTATTTGTCGGTTTTATCCCAGATTTCCGGCTGGTTTTGCGCAATCCAGTTGGCATCGGCTTCGCGCTGGAAGTAGCGAATGGTTTCATCCACCCTCGCCAGCTTGAATGCAGCGCGCCACCACCACTTGATTTCCGGCGCTGCCTGCGCCTGACGCTGGTCGAGCCAGACAATCGCCGGCCGCAGCGGGTTGCCGTGTTTGTCGAGGTTGATCATGGTGCCGCGCTGGGTGGTCACCGCCACGCCCTTGATGGCACTTTTCGGGATATGGTTGTCGGCCCACAGGCGCTGGCAGGCCTGGCACACCGCTTGCCAATACCCGAGCGGATCGTGTTCCGCCCAGCCTGGATGATCGGAAAAATAGGCGTTGAGATGCACCTGAGACTTGGCTACCAGATGCCCCTTGAGATCAAACAGCAGCGCACGCACGCTTTGCGTGCCATTGTCGATGCTGAGCAGGTATTCGTTTGCCATTGGCGGTGTCCTCGTCAGATTGCGGCGGGAACGCTGTAACAGCGTTGAATCAGCGCCAGATAGTTTTCCTGCTCGCTTGACCAGCGAGCCTCATCCCAGCCCAGCTCGGCGCAAACGATGGCGCCGATGCGCGGCAGAAACTCGGCCGCGCCACGGGCGCAGGTCAGCCCCAGCCGGGTGCGGCGCAGCAACAGGTCTTGCAGGTGTGCAACGCCTTCAAACCGTGCCGCCCAGCGTAATTCTGCCCAGACCACGTCGGTGGCGCCGATGGTGCTCAGTTCGCCTGCCTCTGCCGTAGCCAGCAGGGCGGGTGTGGTATTGCCGTAGCGGCCCCAGAGGCGGGCGTGGATGCTGGCCGGCAGTGCGCTTGGGGTATCGCTGACCGCTGCAAAAATCGGGCTTGGCTGCAGGTTGGCAGACCAGTCGGGCAGCAGGGCGCGCAACTTGGCCAGCACGTCGAGTGCAATCACGCGGAAGGTGGTGAGTTTGCCGCCGGTGACTGTCAGCAAGCCGTTTTCCAGCAACACCACGTGGTCGCGGCCTTCGGCAGACGGATCGGCCTTGCCGGTGTTGACCACCGGGCGCACGCCGGCATAGGTGGATAGGATGTCGGCATCGCTCAGCTGCATGTCCGGAAACTGGTATTGCAAGGCCTGCAACAGATAATCGACCTCGGCGCGGCTGATGCTGGCCTCATTTTCCAGGTCGGAATGATCCAGGTCGGTGGTGCCGACCAGCGTTACGCCTTCCCACGGATAAAGGAACACCGGCCGGCCGTCGGCCGGGTGCATGAAGCTGATCGCCTGCGCCACGGGCAAACGCCAGAAGGGCAGCAGCAAGTGGCTGCCGCGCAACGGGCGCAACATGGGCTTGGCCTGTACTTCGCCGCGCAGGATATCGGCCCAGGCGCCGGTGGCATTCACTACCGCACGCGCGCACACCTGATAGTGAGCGCCGCTCAGTGCATCCTGCAGTGTCACGCCGCTGACTTGCCGGCCATCACGGATCAGTTGGCTGGCGGGGGCGTAATTGAGCAGGGTGGCGCCGTGGGCGGCGGCTTCCTGCAATACGCGCAACACCAGCCGTGCGTCGTCGGTTTTGGCGTCCATATAACGTGAGCCACCGCGCAGCTGTGCCCGATCGATATGCGGTGCATACATCAGGAAATCGTCGGCCCTGTCGTAACGCCGGGTACGTTGGCCTGCCAGCAGGTCATACACCATCAGGCCGGCATTCAGCAGCAACTTGCCCGGTTTGCGTTGCGGATAATCGGCAAAGGCAAAACTTTGCGGCTGGATCAGCCCAGGGGCGTCCCGCAACAATTGCTGACGTTCCACCACGCTTTCGCGGGTCAGATGCAAGGCGCCCTGTTTAAGATAACGCAAGCCACCATGCACCAGCTTGGAGGAGCGGCTGGAGGTGCCCCAGGCGAAGTCGCGCTGTTCCAGCAGCAGCACCTTCAGGCCGCGGCGTGCGCCTTCCAGCGCAATGCCGGCGCCGGTGATGCCGCCGCCGATCACGACCACGTCGAATGTGTGTTGCAGCCGCGCCAGTGCTTGCTGGCGCGTGCCTTGTTGCCATAATCCTGCGGCCATGGTGTTCACTCGATCAGGTTGCCGGAATTCATCACACCGTCCGGATCGAACTGACGGAACAGCGTTGCCAGCGTCTCCATACCGAAAGGCTGTTTTTCTGCGGCCAGATAGGGAGCATGATCCTTGCCCACGCCATGCTGGTGGCTGATGGTGCCACCGTGATGGACAATCGCCTCGCTGACTGCGTGTTTCATCGCCTGCCAGCGTTGCAGATTGGTGTGGAAGTCATCGGCCATCTGCCAGACAAAGGTGGTGTAGACGCTGGAGCCCTGAGCGTAGATGTGCGACAGATGGGTGTAGGTATGTACCTTGACACCAAACTGCGCCAGAGCATCGGTGGCAGCCTGTTCCATCGCCGTCATCATTGGCTTCACCTTCGGCCAGTCGCAGGCGGTTTCCACCGTATCGGCCACATAGCCGTTTTGCCACAGCGTGTTACGCAGGTAAACCGAACGGAAGCGGTTGTGTTTCCATTTGTCCCCCATATAGCTGCCAACATGCACGCCGCCGTGTCTGGCCAGCACTTGCAGCGTACTGCGCTTGGCCTGTTTGCAGGTGGCCTGATGGCCGGTGAGGCCAAACAGCATCAGGCATTTGCCTTCGCTGGCGCCACGCAGCGACAGATACGATTCCAGCAGACCGATCAGTTTGGCGTGGCCGGCGAGTTTGAGCGTGGTCAGCGTTTCCACCGGGTTCGACAGGCGCATCATCGACAACGGCAATTTGCTTTGCGCCACGGCGCGCACGCCGGCTTCGGCGGCATCCCAGCCGGGGAAAAACACCGCATGGAATTTTTCGTATTCCGGCAGCGGGGTGACGCGCACAATCGCCTCGGTCAGCACACCCATGCGGCCTTCCGATCCCATTACCAGCTCGCGCAGATCCGGGCCGGCGGCAGAGGCCGGAAAAGTGGGAATATCAAAACTGCCGTTCGGCGTTTCCAGCTTGCCGCCGGCAAACATCTGCTCGATGCGGCCATAACGCAGCGATTGCTGGCCGGAGGAGCGGGTAACCACCCAGCCGCCCAGTGTTGAATATTCAAACGACTGCGGAAAGTGCCCCAGCGTGTAGCCCTGGGCGCGCAGCTGGGCTTCCAGATCCGGGCCGGCGACACCGGCGCCAAAGGTGGCGAGCTGGCTGCTGCGGTCCAGATGCAGCAGGCGGTTCAGCCGTGACAGGTTCAGGCTCAGCACCGGGCGATCGCCCCTGGGCGGGGTCAAATGTCCAACAACACTGGTGCCACCGCCATACGGCAGCACGATAACCTTGTGTGCCCTGGCAAAATCCAGCAGGGCGTGTACTTCATCGCTGCTTTCCGGGAATGCCACGCCATCCACGACGCGATCCACCACGCCGAAGCGCATTTTCAGCCAGTCCTGCAGGCTCTGGCCAAAGCTGGCGCGAACCCGTGCCTCGGCATCCACGGTGATTTTCGGGTGCTGCGGCAGGCGGCTGGCCGGCAGCTGGTGGCAGGCATCCGGCAGGCTGATGTCGGTGCGCGGCTTGCCAGCGCCGATTTTTTCTGCCAGAAATTTCAGTGCATCGGGGTTAAGGGGGAACTCAACCGAATCATCTCCCCAGCCATTCCAGCGTCTCACGGTATACTTTCCTAACAATATTGATTATGAGCAGTCGGGTGTGCGTTACGCGCCGCCAAAGACTGCGATGGATGGTGTGCATGGTAGCGTTGCCGCAACAACCGCAATTGCGCTTTCATGCCAGGTGACTTGTCAGATTATGCCAAACCCTTATATTTTGCCGGCGCTCGGCCATTTGCCGCGCGTGGTTGGACCTTATGTGCAGACAGCGGTGGATACCGCCGCCGAACTCGGCGTGACGCCACAACAACTGGCCCGCTATCTGGGCATGCCGGACGACGGCCTGTCGCCACCGCCCGAAGCGCTGCCGGTGGAAACCTATATTGCCTTGCTCAATGCCGGTGCAAGCTTGTGCCGTGACGACTGCTTCGGTCTGCATGTCGGTGAGCGGATGAAACTGGCCACCTATGCGATTTACGGCATTGTGCTGCTGTCGTGCCGCAATTTTGCCGAAGCGACGCAGCAGGTGATGCGCTACGAAGTGCTGGCGCATGATCTGGGGCGCTCGCAATTGCGCATGGAGCAGGGCAGTGCGCTCTATGTCTGGCAAAGCCCGTGGGGCGAGCGTTGGCCGTGTCGCCATCTGGCCGAAAGTGTCTGTGCCGGCATCCGTGTGTTTGTTGAATGGGTGGCGCAGCGGCCGGTACCGATCATGGAAATTGGCTTTACCCATGCCGCGCCGGATGATCTGAGCGAATACCAGCGTATTTTCAACGCGCCGATCCGTTTCAACCAGCCGGAAAATTACGCCCGCTTCGATCCGCAGATTCTCGACTGGCCGCTGCCCAATGCCGATGTCAGCCTGTTTCCGGTGTTGCAGGCGCATGCAGAACAACTGCTGCAGGCGCGGCTGCGCAGCGAAAAGGAAAAAAGCGTGGTGGCACTGGTGCGAGAGGCCATCACCAGAATGCTGGCTCAGGATCGTGCACGTTTGCCGGACGTGGCCGAGCAGTTGGGTCAAACCACCCGCACCCTGCAGCGCAAGCTGAAAGAAGCCGGCAGCAGTTTTCAGGAAGTGCTGGATCAAACCCGGCGCGAACTGGCAGAGCACTACCTGGCGCAGGCCGAGCTGTCGATCACCGATATTGCCTACATGCTGGGTTTTCAGGAACAGAGCTCGTTTAATCATGCCTTCAAGGACTGGACCGGCGTGAATCCCGGTGCTTTTCGTGCGCAACGGGTCAATCGCTGATTGCCTGTGATGCTTTTGATCCGGATCTAACAGGAGGAGTGCGTGACGCGTTCTGAATCGGCTTTTGTTCCCAGCCTGAGCGGCTGGCGCCTGCGTTTGTATACGATTGTTTTCGAAGCCGATACCCGTGCCGGGCGCTGGTTTGATATCGGCCTGATTGTCGCCATTCTGTTCAGCGTGCTGGTGGTGGTTGCCGATAGCGTGCAATCGCTGCAGGTACGCCATGGTGAGCTGTTCTATCGGCTGGAGTGGGGATTTACGCTGCTGTTTACCGCCGAATATCTGCTGCGGCTGGCGTGTGCTCCGCACCCCTGGCGTTATGTGCGCAGTTTTTTTGGCGTGGTTGATCTGCTGTCCGTGTTGCCCACCTATATCGCGCTGCTGTTTCCGGAAACCCAGGCCTTGATCGACGTGCGGGTGCTGCGCCTGATTCGCATTTTCCGCGTATTCAAGCTCACTGCCTACATGAGCGAATACCACGCGCTGGGTTACGCGCTGAAAGCCAGTGTGCGCAAGATTCTGGTGTTCCTGTCGGTGGTGCTGATGATTGTGCTGGTGATGGGCACGCTGATGTATGTGATCGAAGGGCCGGAGAATGGTTTTCACAATATTCCCACTGGCGTTTACTGGGCGATTACCACCATGACCACGGTGGGGTTTGGCGACATCACCCCCAAAACCGATCTGGGGCGCATGCTGGCCTCGGTGATGATGTTGCTCGGCTGGGGCACGCTGGCGGTGCCAACCGGGATTGTTACGGTGGAAATGGCTGCACAGCGCAATGCCAGGCCGGTGACCACCCGCACTTGCCACGAATGCCTGAGCGAAGGCCATCCGCCTGAGGCAGTGTATTGCATGCAGTGTGGCTCGCGCTTGCCGGAGTATCACCACGAATAGGCCTGCAAGCCGCTCTGGTATTGGCTTGTAGCCCCTGCTGCAGGCCGCGCCAGGCGTGCCCTGCAGCAGGGTGGCTGTTACAGGAAGCGGTCGAGAATGCGTCGGCTGTGGTTATCCAGCCGGCTGCTGTCGCGGATCAGGAAATGAATGCCGTGGCTGTCGGCAATCATCAGCGCGCCACCGCCTACACGGCGGATATCTTCTTCGCCCTTGAGCACAAAGCTGGCTGCGCCGCGATCCGTGTCCACCGTCCAGGTGCTGGGCGTCGCGAATGTCGACACATCCTTGATGGCGCGAATTTCCGGCATGAATTCGCGGCTGGCCAGCTCTGCCTCCACCAATTGCCGGGTGGCGGCTGGTAATTCGCTCAATTCTTCGATCCAGGCCAGTTCATGGCCATCCACGCTCATCAGTCCGATGCCGCGTTCCGGTTGCGCGATCGGGAATGCGCGTACCGGCACCACGGCCGTGTGTTGTTGGCCCTCTCTGTCGGTCAGGGTCAGGCGGCCATGTGTATCGCGTGCCAACTGGAAATCAGGATTCTGGCTCATGATTTATTCTCCCGCCCCGGCATCGTCAGCATCGGTATCCACATTACGCGCCTGCGCCTGATACAGCCGGTAATACGCGCCTTCACGCGCCATCAGGTCATCGTGGTGACCCACCTCCACCACCTGGCCACGATCCAGCACCACCAGCCGGTCTGCCTGGCGCAGTGTCGAAAGACGATGAGCGATAGCGATGGTGGTGCGGCCACGCACCAGGTTGTCGAGTGCTTTCTGGATTTCTTTCTCGGTTTCGGTATCCACCGACGAGGTTGCTTCATCGAGAATCAGAATCGGCGGATCAATCAGCAGCGCGCGGGCAATCGAGATCCGTTGCCGTTCGCCTCCCGACAGGCCCTGGCCGCGTTCTCCCACCAGCGAGTCATAGCCGTGCGGCAGGCGCAGGATGAATTCGTGGGCATGGGCGGCGCGCGCGGCGGCAACAATTTCCTCGCGGCTGGCATCCGGCTTGCCATAGGCGATGTTCTCGGCAATCGTGCCGAAAAACAGGAACGGCTCCTGCAGCACCAGGCCAATATGGCGCCGATAATCCGCAACCGGCACGCTGCGGATATCCACCCCATCAATGCGGATGCTGCCGTCGGTGACGTCGTAAAAACGACAGATCAGGTTGACCAGCGTGCTTTTACCCGAGCCGCTGTGGCCGACCAGGCCGATCATTTCACCGGGTTGAATGCGCAGATCGACTCCCTTGATCACGCTGCGATTGCCATAACGGAAACCAATCGAGCGAATGTCGATCTGGCCGCTGACCTTGGCCAAGGCTACCGGGTTGGCCGGCTCCGGCACGCTTGATACATGGTCGAGAATATCGAAAATGCGCTTGGCACCAGCAGCAGCTTTTTGCGTAACCGAAACGATGCGGCTCATCGAGTCCAGCCGGCCGTAGAAGCGGCCGATATACGCGAGGAAGGCGGTCAGCACACCGACGGTGACATGCCCGTGTGCCACTTGCCAGATGCCGAAACACCACACCACCAGCAGGCCCAGTTCGGTCAGCAGCGATACGGTGGGAGAGAACAGCGACCACACCTTGTTGAGCCGGTCGTTGACCAGCAGATTGTGTTTGTTGGCTTCGCGGAAACGATCCGCCTCGCGTTGCTCCTGGGCAAAGGCCTTGACCACGCGGATGCCGGGAATGGTATCCGCCAGCACATTGGTGACTTCACCCCAGACCCGGTCGATTTTTTCGAAGCCGGTGCGCAGCCTGTCACGCACGATATGAATCATCCAGCCGATCAGCGGCAGCGGCAGCAAGGTTACCAGCGCCAGCCACGGGTCGATCGACAGCAGGATGGCGGCGGTCATCAGGATCATCAGCACATCGGAGACAAAATCCAGCAGGTGCAGCGACAGGAATACCGATATGCGGTCGGATTCAGAACCAATGCGCGACATCAAGTCACCGGTGCGTTTGCCGCCAAAATATTCCAGCGACAGTTTCAGCAGGTGTTCATAGGTGGTGGTGCGCAAATCGGCGCTGATGCGTTCACTCACCAGCGCGAGGATATACGTCTTGCCCCAGCCCAATCCCCATTGCAAGAGCGCCGCAGCAAACAGCCCAAGCATGTAAAGACCTACCGTGCTCAAGGGGATGTCCACGCCGTTCTGCAATGGAATCAGTACCTTGTCCATCAGCGGCATGGTCAGATATGGCGGCACCATTGCGGCCGCCGTGGCGCCCAGCATCAGCAGGAAACCGGCCAGCAACTGCCCTTGATACGGCCTGGCAAACCGCCACAGCCGCAGCAGCGTCCAGGTCGATGGTGGTGTGTGCATTTCGCGGGTGCAGATCGGGCATTCATCCTCATCCGGCGGCAGTGGCGCCTTGCACGAGGGGCAGATGCCTTCCTCGCTGTTTGCCACCGGCTGGCCGCAAACAAGGGCATCAATGTGTTGCCGGAACAGTTTTTGTAGCCGTTGTGCACGAATATCGTGTGCCAATGTAAACCGCCAGTGGCCCAGGCGCGTTATATCGTCGTGCAAGGACAAGCAGCCAACCCCGGCGTGGTCGGAATGCTGCAGCGCCAAGTGCTTGTCGAGTGGCCAGTATTGCCACTCGCCAGCCTCCGGCGCGCGCACCAGCAGGCGTGATGATGTCAGCAGCAACAGGCCGGCGCCGAATTGCAGCGACTGGCTCAGATCCAGTTCCAGCGCTGCCAGTGGTGTTTCACCGGGCAACAGTTGCCGGGCCACGTCAGATTGCCACTGTTGCGGTATCAAATCGTGGGCGGCGCTTATGGCAGAAGATAATGGTTTGCTCATGGGCCGAAGGGTACCTGCTTTGCGGTTTGCTCGTCCAGCAGCCTGTCGGGCTTGAGCGATCGTCGCGAGCCGAGCGGGAAAACGAGGCCGGATTTGCCTGCTTTTGAGGCGCATGGCGGGGCTATGCACCGAGAAAGCAGGTAAAAACCGGCCTTTTTTCCCACTGGCACAGTAGATCAGCCTCAAGTCAGACAGTTTGCTGCTTGTTGCGTTGCAGCACGAATCTCTGGCATGTTGCCGCTGGATACACCGCAAGCGGGTTGAGAGCTTTATTTATATCAATGCAGAAAGGTATTTTTTCATGCAAGCGGCACGCAAGGTTAGTATGCTTTAATATACGGCCCCGCTTATTCTCGCCGAGAGAACGCCGAATTTATCGCCGATGCCTGCGCGTCGGATCACAGACCCGCCTGCAAAACGGATCATGACAAAACGAAATATCGAATTTTTACGCCTCAACTATCTGCGTGGCCCGAACATCTGGACCTATCGCCCGGTGCTCGAAGCCTGGGTCGACATTGGCGACCTGGAAGATGCGCCATCCAATACCATTCCCGGTTTTTATGAGCGCCTGACGCAATGGCTGCCATCGCTGGTCGAGCATCATTGCGGTGTGGGCGAGCGTGGCGGTTTTCTGCTGCGATTGCGTGAAGGCACCTGGGCCGGGCATATCCTGGAACACGTCACCATCGAATTGCAAAACCTGGCCGGCATGCAGGCGGGTTTCGGCAAAGCGCGTTCCACATCCAGGCGCGGTGTTTACAAGGTTGTGGTCAGGGCGCGGCAAGAGGCTGTCAGCCGTGCCTGCATGGAAGCGGCGCGTGAGCTGGTGTTGGCCGCAATCGATGATTTGCCGTTTGATGTGGCCGGCACTGTGGCGCGTTTGCGTGATCTGGCCGATTCGCTGTGTCTCGGGCCGAGCACTTCCTGCATCGTGCTGGCCGCAGCGGAACGTGGCATTCCTTCCATTCGCCTGACCGAAGGCAATCTGGTTCAGCTGGGTTACGGCGCTGCACAGCACCGCATCTGGACTGCCGAAACCGACAAGACCAGCGCCATCGCCGAAAGTATTTCCGGCGACAAGGACCTGACCAAACGTTTGCTGGCCAGCTGTGGCGTGCCGGTGCCGGAGGGGCAGATCGTCAGCTCTGCCGCCGAGGCATGGGACGCTGCTGAAGATATCGGTGTGCCGGTGGTGGTGAAACCAACCGATGCCAATCATGGCCGGGGTGTATCGCTGGATCTGCGTACCCGGGCAGAGGTGGAGGCCGCCTATGCCGTAGCCGAGGCCGAAGGTAGCGAGGTGATGGTGGAGCGCCTCATTCCTGGTGACGAACACCGCTTTCTGGTGGTGGGTAACCAGCTGGTTGCTGCCGCCAGTGGCGAATCGGCCTGGGTGGTGGGTGACGGCAAATCGACGCTGGCGCAGTTGATCGATAATCAGATCAACACCGATCCGCGGCGTGGTCTGACAGAAGATTTTCCCTTGAACAAAGTGTTGCTGCACGAAGATGCCGCCGTGCGCCTGGAGCTGGAGCGCCAGGGCTTGTCTGGCGATAGCGTGCCGGCAGCCGGGCGCAAGGTGCTGATCCAGCGCAACGGCAATGTGTCGGTCGATGTTACCGATCAGGTGCATCCGCAAGTGGCGGCTGCCGCATGCCTGGCGGCTCGCGTGGTCGGGCTGGATATTGCCGGCGTTGATCTGGTTGCCGAAGATATTTCCAGGCCTTTGGCGGCGCAGGGTGGGGCGATTGTTGAAGTGAATGCCGGCCCAGGCCTGCTGATGCATCTCAAGCCTTCTGCCGGCAAGCCGCGCCCTGTGGGCGAGGCCATTGTTGCCAGCCTGTTCGGCGCGGAGGAAAGCGGTCGCATTCCGGTGGTTGGTATCAGCGGCAGCAAGGGCAAAACTGCAACCGCACGCCTGCTGGTGCGCCTGCTCGGCCTGGCGGGGCAGACCACCGGCCTGGCCTGCAGCAGTGGCACCTATTTTGGCAAACGTCAGGTGGAAACGCGCGATGGCGCCAACTGGCAAGAGGCGCAGCGCATCCTGATGAATCCGGCCATCACCGCTGCGGTGATTGAAAACGGACCACGTGTGATCCTCGACCAGGGGTTGGCCTACGATCGTTGTCAGGTGGGCGTGGTCACCGATCTGGATGTTACCGAGCTTTACCCGGATTTTTATATCGAAACCGAAGAGCAGTTGTTCAACGTGCTGCGTACCCAGGTCGATGTGGTGTTACCCGGCGGCTACGCCGTGCTGAATGCTGATGACGCCAACGTGGCACGCATGGCTGAGCTGAGTGATGGCAAGGTGGTGTTTTTCTCTACCTCGGCGAGCAATTCGCACGTGATCGAGCAGAAAGCCCGCGGCGAGCGCGCGGTTTATGTGCAAGATCAGCAGATCATGCTGGCCCACGGCGATCAGGGAATCCCGTTGTCGACCTTGCAGGCGATTCCGCTGATAGCCAAGCCCAATCCGGCGCTGCCTTTATCGAGCTTGCTGGCTGCGATTGCTGCTGCCTGGGCGCTGGATCTGTCACAAGACATCATCTGTGCCGGAATCCAAACCTACACCTTGGCCTGAGCCCTGACTGGCGAGTGCAGTAGACCAATCAACAATGCACGCCGGCAATGGTGGCCGGTGTGACTGCAAAGGACGTAATCCATGGAAGTATCCCGTATTCGTGCACTGCGTGGCCCCAATCTGTGGAGCCGCCATACTGCCATCGAGGCGATTGTCTCGTGCAGCGAAGCCGAATGCTCGATCGAACGCATGGGCGAATTTGAATCGCGCCTGCGCCAGCGTTTTCCTGAAATTGGTGCGTTGCGCCCGGATGGCCAGAGCGACAGCATCAACATGGCACACGTGCTGGAGCTTGCAGCCCTGGCGCTGCAGGCGCAGGCCGGTTGCCCGGTGACATTCAGCCATCTGGCGGCCACCCCGGAAAAGGGTATCTATCAGGTGGTGGTGGAATACACCGAAGAAGTGGTTGGCCGTCGCGCATTTCAGCTGGCGCAGGATCTGATCCTCTCGGCAGAAAACGATACCGCATTTAATCTGAAAGAGGCGCTCGCAGAGCTGCATGAGCTGGATGAGGATGTGCGTCTTGGCCCCAGTACCGGTGCCATTGTGGAAGCCGCTGTCGCACGCGGCATACCGTTTCGTCGGCTTACGGAAGGCAGCCTGGTGCAGTTTGGCTGGGGCAGCAAGCAGCGCCGCATTCAGGCGGCCGAAATGGACAACACCAGTGCCATTGCCGAATCAATTGCACAGGACAAGGAACTGACCAAGCGCCTGCTGCATGCTGCCGGTGTGCCCGTGCCGCACGGCAGACCGGTGAACGATGCCGACGACGCCTGGGCTGCGGCGCAGGAAATCGGCCTGCCGGTGGTGATCAAGCCGCAAGATGGCAATCAGGGCAAGGGCGTAACCGTCAACATCACTACCGAGGCACATACCCGTATTGCCTATGCTGCCGCCGCCGCCATTTCTGATGAGGTGATGGTCGAGCGTTACCTGCCCGGACATGACTATCGTTTGCTGGTGGTGGGCGATCAATTGGTTGCCGCTGCGCGTCGCAGTCCTCCATCGGTGATCGGTGATGGTGTACACACCGTGCGTCAACTGGTGGATGAAGTGAACCTGGACCCGCGTCGGGGGGACGGCCATGCCACCAGCCTGACCAAAATACGCCTGGATGACATTGCCCATGCACGTCTGGCCATTCAGGGTTACACCGCAGAATCGGTGCCGGCCAAAGGTGCGCGGGTGATTCTGCGTAACAATGCCAACCTCAGCACCGGCGGCACCGCCACCGATGTGACGGACGATGTGCATCCCGAGCTGGCCGCACGTGCCGTTGCGGCTGCGCAGATGGTGGGCCTGGATATCTGTGGCGTGGATATTGTCTGCGAGAGCGTGCTCAGGCCACTGGAGGTACAGGGGGGCGGGGTGGTGGAAGTGAATGCCGCACCTGGTCTGCGCATGCACATTGCACCTTCTTATGGCAAAGGTCGCGATGTTGGCAAGGCGATCATAGAAAACATGTATCCGGATAACGACAACGGCCGGATTCCGGTTATTGCCGTTACCGGCACCAACGGCAAAACCACCACCGTGCGCCTGACCGCCCATATCATGACCAGCAGCGGGCTGCGTGTGGGCATGACCAATACCGATGGCGTATATGTCAACGGCCAGCAGATTGACTCAGGCGATTGCAGCGGCCCGCGCAGCGCCCGCAATGTGCTGATGCACCCGGATGTGGATGCCGCAGTTTTCGAAACCGCCCGTGGCGGATTGTTGCGCGAAGGCCTTGCGTTTGATCAGTGCCAGGTTGCAGTGGTCACCAATGTTGGCTCCGGCGATCACCTCGGCCTCAACTACATCACCACCCTGGCTGATCTGGCCGTACTGAAGCGGGTGATCGTGCAGAATATCGCGGATGACGGCGTAGCAGTGCTTAACGCAGCAGACCCGATTGTTGCCGCCATGGCAGAAAAACGTTCAAAGAATGTCACGTTCTTCACCCAGGACAAGAACCATCCGGTTATGGCCACGCATCGTGCTCGTGGCCAGCGTGTGGTTTATGTTGAAAATGGTGATCTGGTCTGTTTCGAGCGCGAAGAGCAGCAACGCATTCCCTTGCAACAGGCACCGATCACCCGAAGCGGCAGCATCGGCTTCCAGGTCGAGAACGTGATGGCGTCAGTTGCAGCGGCTTGGGGCTGCAACGTGGCCTGGCAAGCAATTCGTGCCGGCCTGGCCAGCTTCCGTAACGACGCCGACAACGCACCGGGGCGTTTTAATGTCTTTGACTACCGCGGGGCAACGGTGATTGCCGATTATGGCCACAACCCCGACGCCATGCTGGCGCTGGTCAATGCAGTCGACAAAATCGACGCAAAACGCCGCTCGGTGGTAATTAGCGGTGCGGGTGATCGCCGCGATGAAGACATCCGGCAGCAAACCGAAATTCTTGGCGATGCGTTTGACGACGTGATCCTGTATCAGGACCAGTGCCAGCGAGGCCGTGCCGACGGCGAAGTGGTTGCGCTGCTGCGCCAGGGCTTGATCCGTGCTCGCCGCACCACACATGTAGAGGAAATTCGTGGCGAATTTCTGGCTATCGATACCGCACTGGCCAAATTACAGCCCGGTGACTTGTGCCTGATCCTGATCGACCAGGTAGAAGAAGCGTTGGCTCACATTGCAGAACGTGTTGCGCAACCTGCCTGAGCCTTGAGGGTGCCATGTATGCAAAATCGCATAAACAAGGCTTGATGCAATTGCGGTTGGCCTGGTCTTGTGCAATAATCCGCGCCTCTTTCGCAATCGCGAATCGGCCTCGTCCCCATCGTCTAGAGGCCTAGGACATCGCCCTTTCACGGCGGTAACCGGGGTTCGAATCCCCGTGGGGACGCCATCCTTATATGGTTTTCGGCA